>ENA-OFCE01000003-OFCE01000003.1-metagenomes-genome-assembly--contig:-NODE-3-length-272139-cov-6.820129_pt1 | contig 272139 bp, 268 predicted proteins | sample MGYA00153388_OFCE01 | MGnify analysis MGYA00153388
AGGATTATATCGAGGCGGCCGCTTTAGAGGAGGTGCTCAGGAGCGTTAGCTCCGTCGAAGGGGGAAGTAGTTCCCCCTTGCGAAGAACAAAGTGCGATAGCATTTTGCTCCTGTCTTAATGAAAACCAGCCAGGTATTTTGTGTAATCAATAATATTAAGGCAGGTTGCCCGAACCCTGGCACTGCCTATGATACCCGATTCCAGCTCCCGGTCCGGCTTTGAATTGGCTTCGATAAACCATATTTTCAGGTTTTTGTCCAGTGCCATATCCATTCCGATTTCTCCAAATGGGCCATATTCCTGTTCAATGGCTTTGGCTACACGAATACATGCTTGCTTCAATTGTTTATCCAGGTCCTCCACCTGATCATTTGACATATTTAACACAAGAGGCATTATTTCTGTAAAATTGAAAAACCGTGCTCCTTTTTCTTCGCCTGCGGTAATCAGAGAATCTTTCTGTCCCCGGATTGCAACATTATAGACCCCAGTCCACACACCGTCTCCATTTTTCTGAATCAGAATCCTCATGTCCATGCGGCTTCCATTGTATTGCAATAGATCAATCCCTTGTTGAACAACGAAATTTATACCTTCAAAAAAGGTATGAATTTCGTCCTCAAGGGCATTCTTCCCATGAATGTTTTTTTCTTTCAGGCGGTCAGCGTCAAAATAGGTGCACTTATATACATCTTCTGAGCGGGCAGTGATAGTCATTACCTCTGTTCCACAACTCCCGTAGAAGCTTTTCAGATAAACAACCTTGTGTTTTTCCAGCAAGTTTGTTACATCTTCGATGGAATTGTACCGAACGGTTTCGGGCAAGTATTTTTTTATGTCTTCATGCTTTTTAAGCCTTTCGTGCAGCCAGTACTTATCCAGAACATCGGTCGAATTGATTCTTGTTATGGTTCCTGTGGGTGTAAATTGGTCCCTATAGTGGTGCAGCAATGACTTTTCCTTACTTAAAAAGCCAACCCCTCTATCATACACAACATCAGGCAGTGGCAGCCACCTTTTCAACCATTTATTGGACTTTTTCGAATAATACCAGGCTTCGACCTTATTACCCTGCCAATCTGCGCCCTCGATGGTAAAAAAGTAAATAAACAAGCAAGAGCTCTCATTGGCTTTTAACATATGGAGGGTACTGGGTCGAGGTGTTTGATTTTTCAAATCCTGAATATAGGAAGGATTTACGAAGACGCCAAGCACAGGACCCAGTACAATCTCACGATCGACTACTGCAATGCCTGTATACAATCTCTCAGGAATTGCAAGCTTCGAAAAGAGGTCCGGACCGATTTTTACTTGAGATTGTATATCAGTATCCAGGGTTTCCAGCTTTACTTTCCTTTTGCGTCGTCCGAACTTTAATTTGTACAATCTGCCTGGAGAAAGGGATAATTTTTCGGATATGTCTTTTGACATATAACATGTGTTATCGGAAGTTTCAGATTCTTCAACCTTGACAAACAGCGACATATTCCCACTCCTTTATAATAGAATATTCCATCACCCTTTTGCTGATTCATATTAAAATCCAGCTAAATACTTACAATATTCAAAAGGTAAACGGAAAGAATTTTCGATATCCGTCCTGGGCCCAGCGATGAGGATGGTATCCTTGGCTGGTTTTGCATTGGATTCTATGAACCACAGCTTCCCGTTTTTGTCGATAGCTACGTCAATTCCTAATTCTCCAAATCTGCCATATTCTTTTTCCAAAGTATTTACGGCCGTAAAGATTAGACTTTTAATACTGGATTTAAAGCTTTCCACCTGCTGTTGGTTGAACTTCAGTATATTATTAAAAGCATGGTCAAAGGTGTATACCTTTGAGCCGCTCTTTGTACTGGTTACTGCACAATCATTCACTGCGATTCTTACAGGCATGCTCGTTATCTGCCACTCTCCTCTTCTATTCCTCTGTACCAGTACGCGCAAGTCAACCTTATTATTATTATAGGTTAATACATCAATCCCTTGCTGTATAATAAAATCCCGATTATCCATCAGATTTGTCGCTATGTCTACTAATTCATCCAGCGTTTTTACACTTCCCTGAACGATAGTGTCCTTAAAATAAGAATACTCGTATTGAGAAGAGTCTTGCTTCCTTACTCTGATAACTCCTTTACCATTGCTCCCGGTACACATTTTTAGATATACGGTAGAGTGTTTATCAATCATTCGTTTGAAGTCAGCCATGTTTTTTTGATAGGATATTGTTTCGGGAAGGTAAACGTTCATTTCCTTATGTTTTGAGAGTTTGGAATGCATATCCCATTTATCGAAGTAATGTTGGAAATTGATTTTCTTCAGGTTGGGGATATTATCCAATTGACTTCTGAGTTTTCGGGCTATGGCTAGACTTTCGGCGGAGAACCCTCCACCTCTATCATAGAGTACATCCGGGAGCGGCATCTTCCTTCTTTCCCATGTATTTGTTTCTTGCTTATAAAATACACCATTTACCATATTTTCCGCCCATAACACATCACCTACTGTAAAGAAATATACCAAAACTCCGGTGTTCTTTGCAGCATTCGCCATCTCAAGCATCTTTTCGGTTGGCTTTCCATTGTATAAGCGCCTGACTGCTTTTTCATTCATAAATACTCCCATAACAGGACCCAGTTTCAATTTGCCGTTTTCAAACTTTGCACAAACCTGCATATTATCATATAGGCTCAGTACATTAAAAATGTCCTGCGAAAGTTTAACCGGTCCATTTCTCATACCAGGGATAAACTTAATATCTACTTCTTTTAATCCAAATTCCAATTTGGTTTTAATGTTATATCTTATCTCCGGAAAAAGTTCGATAGGTATTACAACGGTATTGCCCGGTGCTGATCTATCTGCATAAATCAGCTTGGTTAATTTTATACGATGATACGTATCCATGATTTCACTCCACTTTCCTAGTATTGTGTAAATTGGCTACTACTTGATGGTGAGTTCTCCTTATGTAATATATGCACCCGAAATAAATTATGTTAACTTATTGTTTACTTTACGGACGAATATGAACCACAAAAAAGGAACCTCATTATTCCTATGAGATCCCTTTTCCTTCTTTGTTTTTCATCATATTTTGGCTGTTCCCAGATAGGCTTTCGCTTCCAATTCCTGTTGGGAATATATATAACGCGGTTTTCCTGCTTCCCCTATGCTTAGGAGTTCATGCCGGTCACACAATGTTCCTCTGGGGACAATATCGATACTCACTTTTACGTTGAAAGCTTCTTCGATTGCTTTTACAGTTGCTCTTCCGATTTGATTTTCATACTCAATAACAAACCGAATGCCTTCCTTCATCGGACCTACAACCCAGAAGCGTACTCCGGGTATTTGCTCCAGCATATCTTCCAGGTCCCGCATATCGAAGACCCGTTCTCCTACCTGTATTACATCCTTCTTCCGTCCGCGGAGCTCGAAAGCAGTATCTTTTCCACATTTACAGGAACTCTTAACCACCCGGGCTCTATCGCCTGTTATATACCGTATAAGGGGAGTTCCCTTCCTGCTCAGGGTAGTAACAACCAGATTCCCTATGTCACCCGGCCTTACCTCATTCCTCATATCGTCATCGAGAATCTCAAATAAAAATCGATCATCCAGTGGATGGGGTACCTGGTAGCTACAGTCAACGATGGTTGGACCAATTTCCGTCATACCATAATTGTCATACACCGGCACTCCCCAAATATCCTCTATAACCTTTCTCCGTCTTGGTGTCAAAAGTTCACCTGCTGTGTTTATAGCCCTTAGTTTGGGAAAATCCTTATCCGGACGAAGTCCCAAAAGTTCTGCTGTTTCTGCGATCAGGACCGCTTGCAGGGGCAAAGAGGCTAACACGGTGACCTCTAACTTCTTCATTAGATCTACAATCTTGCAGAAGGGACTTATTGTAGTTCTGGAACTGGCGGGTATTACACAGGCGTTTTTTAACTGTGCTGCCAGGTGCGTAAAATGAGCCACTGTGGAAATGGCATAGGGAAAACGGACGAGGACTGTATCCTCCTCCGTAAACCCGATTCCACTTTCATTTACCCGATGTGCCAGATCATACAGGTCTTCCTTTGTCAGCCAGGTAGCAGCGGGAGTTCCTGTTGTGCCAAAGGTTTCATGATATTGATACAATTCCCGGGGAGGTACACTGACCAATCCAAAAGGTGAGTTCTGGCGAATATCTTCCTTTGTTGTTAAGGGCAGCTTTTTTATATCCTCCAGCCATTTCAGCGGTTCCACCGGCAAGCGGGGACCGTAAAATTCCGATTTTCTGCATAGGCTGATGGTATTATTCAGCGCAGTCAGTTTTTCCTCATTGCTCATCGGTAAGTCACCCTTCCATATCCCGGTACACGATTTTCGTATCGGTTGTCAATCTTCGGCTTTGATGGCGGATTACTGGGTTGAGAAGGTTTTGCCGAACCGGAAAGCAATGCCCGGATATTTCCGCTGAGTATCTTTTCTCTGGCGTCATCGGATATATTGAGAAGTAATATCTTTTCCAATTCTGCCTTCGGATGAGAGAGCGGAAACTCCGAACCGTAGATCAGCTTACCCGGACCTGCTTTTTTAGTAGATTCAAGGATGTGCAGATAGTTTCCGGTAGAGGTTTCCAGGTAAAAGTTATTAAGCTTCGAGGCTGCCTCCAGCCCATCCTGGTCTGCCGGACCAAAGCCCATGTGACCCAGGATAAAAGTTGTCTTTGGAAACTGTTTTGCCAGTGCAACGAATTTTTCAGTAGAAGCTCCCGGACTGAACAATACATGGGAGTAAACAGGGATCCCGTGACTTCCACAGGAAGAAACCAGATCTGCCACAGCCTTGCTCGCAAAAGAAAACTGATGGGACATGGGGTTGAATTTCAGACCGACGAACCCTTCCCTGACCCCTTGTTCCAGTTTGGGCATGGCATCGGGAGCATGGGGGTCAATACACATGAATCCTCTCAGTATCGCCTGATTTGCCTTTACAGATTTCATAACATAGGCATTATCCGGGACAGGGTTTTCCGGTTTTGATCGGCCAATTACATAGTCTGTCATCTTTCTTACATCCATCATCCCACCGGGAACTACAACCCCCTGATCAACACCGGCTTGTTTCAACTGCTCCAGATATAAGTTGACGTTCCCATAATCTGAATCTGAGACATGGGCATGTGCATCAATGATCATATACTATCACTCCTCATAAACCACTCGGTATGCTTTTTGTCCGGTACGCTGAAGCTTTTCTACCAGCTCAACCTGGCAGGGCACACCTGTCATAAATTCCATCTTGCTTCCGATTTTATCTGCCAGTTCGGCAGTTGCCTTAAATCCTTTTGCTAACTCTGCCCGAACCTTAAAGAAGTTCGGATCATTTTTCTTTAATACGAACTGGTACCAATTGCCTACCTCTTCAAACTGCATGAGAAATTCTTCCAGATAAAAAGGTGAGAAGGAGATTCCCCTCAAATTGATCTGGTCTACGACTCTTCCCCGCAGGAACAGTCTTTGTGCTGCCACACCGCACTGGCACGGTGCCGGCTCTATATATCCAAGGTCTCTGGTCCTGTAACGGATGAGGGGTGCATCGAAACGCAGCATACTGGTTACTACGATTTCGCCGATTTCTCCAGGTTCTAAAACAGCCCCGGTTTGAGGATCGACGATTTCAACCATGATATGGGCTTGCAGAATATGATATCCATCATGTTTATCACATTCAATACCGATGCCTCCACATTCCAGAGAGCCGTAATATGTGTTGGCCGTCGCTCCATAGATTTGCTCCACTCTTTTCCTAAAGGAGTTGGAACAACCTTCTCCTGTCAGCCACATCTTTTTAAGCTTAAGGCTCGTAAGATCGAAGCCGATGTCTTCTGCGGCTTCTGCGACAGTTACTGCCCAGGAGGGCGTGGTGATTAAAATGTTTGGTTTCAAATCCCGGATGGTTCTAATTGTCTTCTCGGGAGTTGAATAGGCTCCACCCTTTCCGGCGGCAAATACGGTAGCAAGGCACGCATCCATAAAGGTTTTATGGAAAGCCAGCCCAGCAGAACTCATTTCATAAGGCAGGGCATCCACACAGATATCTCCGGGATCTATAGGAAAAAGTGACGGATATCTGGGTGTCATGTCATTTAGAATATAATCCTTCCAGGTACTGGGTATATAGATTTCTTCACCTCCTGTAGTTCCGGTGGAAACTGTGATGATGGAAACGTCCTTTTTATCACAGGCCAGCAGTGCCCAGGGATTGCCGCGCAGTTCATCCTTGGTTAAAAAGGGAAGTTTGCTGATATCGCTGATGTTTTTTATGTTCGCCGGCGATACACCTGCATCATCCATTTTCTTTTTATAAAAGGCACATTTGCTATAAGCCTGATTCACAATCTCCTTTAAAGCATCCTTGTAATAGTTTTGTATTTTCTGTAAAGGCAAATTTTCTGCTGAAGTACTATAAAGATTTCCAAAGTATCGATCGACCAGGTACGGTTTTCGTATTTGTGTCATTCTTCTTTCATAGAATGAACTCATGATTCACTACCTCCTTCAACGCTCCAGGCAAGTAACTCCTGGTATTTGGGGTCATTCGTTATCCTTAAAAGTTTCTTCCAAACTTTTAACGCTTGTTCTGTTTGATTCATTCTTTCATAACAGACTCCCAGATCGTAAAGCATCTGCCAGTATTTATCCTTTGAAAGAATATCGGGATTCCTTTCGTGTTCGGCTGCAACAAATTTAAAGTCCTTTGCTGCCTTTTCACTGGTATGGAAAAACGATTCAGGAAGGCTGTACAGTAGATTCCCCCTGAGATATCGGAGTTTAGGGTTAGAGCTATCAGCCTCTACAGCATGGTTCAATAGCTTCATGCCCTGAATGGCACTGCCGAACATCGTTTGGGAGTCTGTAGAATATTTTCCCACCAATGCGATGCTGCTGCCATAGTACGCTTCAACCAGGGGATTTTTTTGTGCTTGATCATAAACCTTCTGTAGTACTTCTTTGGCTTTGACAGCCGCATCTGCGTTTCCTTCGACTCCCAGATTATGGAGCCTGATACCTTCCTTAAAAAGTCTTGCTAAATCGCTGGTTGCTTTTATATCGATTTTATAAGCTGCGCTTGCTATATTTTTCATTTCCTGGTCCACAAGGTTATGATAGGGACTGTCAGACCCGACTTCTATAAGTCTATTCCAATTGGCCATTGCCTCTTCCTTCATTCCAAGACGAAGGTAGCATTTGCCAAATAGATATAATATTTCAAAATATTGCTCTTCACTCACGCTCCCACTGTTTTTTTCATACTTATCCAGTAGAAACTCAAGGTCATTGATGGCGGTAGCTGTCCGTTTAAAAAATGACTCCGGTAGCCGCAAGCTTTGTTTTACCCGTAATATCCGGATGTTCATATTTTCAGGATCTGCATTAATTGCTTCATCAAATAACTTTATCGACTTTATGGCGTTGCCGAACAGTGTATTGGTGTCGGTGGAGTCCCTGGACATAAGAGATAGGCAATCCGCATAATAGGCAGTTATATCAGGGTCTGAAGGGTCTTCATTATAAAGTGCTTCGAAAAAATCGAAAGCTTTCTTCAAATCCTGCCGACTTCCTTTAACAGCCAGTTCGTAAAATTTTAACCCTTCATCCAATTTTTTTTTTCATTACCTGCGGTATAATAGGGAACATCGATTGAAGGTTTTTGATAGATTACTGCTGCATCTTCCGGCCGAAAGTTGTTTTTTACCCTGCCACCGGCTCGCTTTACTAAATTCACATATTTCGGATCTTTCGTTGTTTCAAGCAGCTTATCCCATATCTTTTGCGCCTCAAGGACTTTATTGATTCCTTTATATGCTGTGCCCAAGTCAAAAAGTATCTCATAATACATTTCCTCTGGCATGATACTATTATCCTTCTCATACCGGGAAACAAGGTGTGTGAAATCTTCAACTGCAGTAGAAGTACGGTGAAAATATATCTCCGGCAGCCGTAAGCATACATGGCCCCTTAAGTTTCTGATTTCAACATTATTGGGTTCCTTTGCGACCGCTTTATCCAAAACTTTTAGCCCGCTCATTACCCATGTAAACCGTTTGTTTGGGTCAAGTTCATCCCTTCCAAGCAGGGTGGTTACGCAGCCAAAATAGGCTTGTGTCAGCGTGTTGTCAGGATAAGTATCACTTAGTTCCTTTAAAATCTCATGGGACTTTTTAACAGCACCGCTATCCCCCTCTAAGCCCTTTTTGTATAAGGCAATGGCTTCATCAAACTGAACTTGATGCTCCTGCGAAAGCTTTTGGCCTCTCTCTTCTTCACTTGGAGTGTAAACAGGTTGTTGAGTGGGTGGGGTAACTGGTAGGGTATCCTCACTTTTCTCCGGTATTGGCTGAGTGTCCTCACTTTTCTCAGGAGTGGATTGTACATTTTGCGGAGGTTGGCCTTTATTGGTTTTATATCGGTTCGCCAGGTATTTATTCCTTTGCTGCTGTTCCTCTATAAATTTTTTATAGTCGTAATACTTTGATTTGTAATCATAATCGCTCAACTATTTTTTCCTCCCTTTCAATTAGTAACATAAATGCAATAAGTAAAAATGCTACACAGATTGCCTGCTACCAATATATGCGGGTAAACATAATATGTTGCAACAAAATATTCAAAGGGATTTACTCTTTCAGACCTGAAATCAAGGCGTAGAGCTAAATATCTTTAGTAACTATTTTCTGTGCGCTTTGAATATAATGGTATAGACTTGTAGAAAAGGAGGCGTTAGCTTTGTCCGCTTTTGATAATTGGAACTGTCAGTCCATACTTTTACTGATGATAGTACTATTTCTCTTTGTTATTTTTGCTTTAGACCTGGAGCCTGCCGGAGTCACGCCCATATTCGCACCTGTCATATTACCTTGATGTTAAGTACTACTGCAAATGATACTATCGGTAAGGAGGCATTCATTTGTGCCATTTAATAAGTTGGACGCTTCTACAAAGGAAATTCTGTCGAGACTATGTGGACAACAAGATCAAAAGAATAGCGGTAAAAAGGATCAAGGCAGCGGAAGTGACAAGAAAAACAGCTCTTTTAATTTGACCCCATCTCAAGCTCTGGTGATTGCGGGAATTCTAGGGGGAGTGCTTGAAGTGGATTCCGTTCTGGTAGGACGGGGTCAGCGAGTAGAAATTCTGCTGGTTGGGGTATTAAAACAAGAGGATGGAAGTGATAGCAGCGAACTGGAAAATATGCTGGATCAGATAGGAAGTAAATCCTTTGATGAAGTGGTCAAAGCGATGATCAACCGATTAACATGAGAACAGGCTTTGAACTGAATGATCAGCAAAGCCTGTTCTTATAGGGACTATTTTTCTTCCAGAAGTTTCCTGAGTTCTTCCATAAAAGTGTTTATATCCTTAAACTGCCTGTAAACAGAGGCAAACCGTACATAAGCAACTTCATCCATGTTTTTGAGTCTTGCCATGATCATTTCACCGATTTCCCGGGAGGTAATTTCTCGTCGGAGTGTGTTATGGATTTGACTTTCAATCTCATCCACTAAATTTTCCAGATCATGCACAGAAACCGGCCTCTTTTCACAAGCACGGACCAACCCATTGAGCAGTTTATCCCTGTCAAAAGCCTGGCGGGTTTTGTCCTTCTTAACAACGATAAGAGGTACACTTTCAACTTTTTCGTATGTAGTAAACCTCTTCTGGCATTTTGAACACTCTCTACGCCTTCTGATTGCACTTCCTTCATCTGTGGGTCTTGAGTCAATGACCTTATCATCTTCAAAACCACAATACGGACATTTCATAGCCTTTCCTCCATGTGGGCTTTTTCTTTATTATATGCGTACCTTCGACAAGATTCAATAGTTTTTTCATGAAAATCGCTTTTCCTTCTGGCCGTGTAAAAAACTATGAGCCCCATCGCCTTAATCAAAATATTTTCTCATAATACGGTCATCCATTTCTACCAGGATAATATCCTCTCCCACTTTACGAATTCTTTCCCAAGGTATTACAAACTCACTATCCTTCCCTATCAGTCCAAACAATCTTCCGGAACCCGGGATTATAATTGCTTCGATTCTTCCGTCTTCCAGGTTGATTTCCACATCACTGATAAATCCAAGCCTTCTTCCATCCGAGATATTGATAACTTCTTTTTGCCGAAAATCTGATGAACGATTCACGAACAGTCCCCCTCATTCGTCCCGTGCTTTTATACTAAAATATATGCTTGCCTGTAGTTATATATAACTCATTACAGTCCACTACAGGAATATGCAGGAATATGAGGATAGGCCGCTGATACAGCAGCACGCAATACCTACTTCCGGCCCTCGTTCCATATTCCGCTCGAAGGCCCGTGAATACATGAAAAAACACCTTTCGGTGTTTTTTCATTCCTTTTATTTGCATCAACTGAAATAGTAGAATAGTCAGGCTCGCCTCTTTGTTCCGTGATTTGTCTTATATGAATTTCTTCATATGCATGAGAGCTGTTTTCTCCAGTCTGGATACCTGCGCCTGAGATATACCGATCTCCTCCGCTACTTCCATCTGAGTTTTCCCATCAAAGAATCGAAGATTCAGGATCAGTTTTTCCCTATCATTCAACTTTCTCATGGCTTCTTTCAGGGAGATTCCCTCCAGCCAATTTTCATCATGATTTTTTTCATCTTTGACCTGATCCATAACATAGATGGCGTCTCCTCCATCATGGTAGACGGATTCAAACAGTGATATCGGGTCTTGTATGGCATCCAACGCAAATACGATATCCTCTTTGGGGATACTCAGTTCGTTTGCGATTTCCTCAATGGTCGGCTCCTTGGAATTTCGGGTCGTAAGCCGTTCCTTGGCCTGCAGCGCCTTATAGGCAATATCCCGTAGAGACCTGCTGACCCGAATGGAGTTGTTATCCCGCAGGTATCTTCTTATTTCACCGATAATCATCGGCACAGCATAGGTGGAAAATTTAACATTCTGGGTAACATCAAAATTATCAATGGCCTTTATAAGTCCTATACAGCCTACCTGAAAAAGGTCATCAACATATTCGCCTCGATTATTGAATCTTTGTATAACGCTTAACACAAGTCTAAGATTACCCCTGATAAATTCCTCTCTTGCCGAGGTATCCCCTTTATGCATCCTCTCGAATAATACTTTCTTTTGTTCATTGCTGAGCACTGGCAGCTTTGAAGTATTAACACCACAAATCTCTACTTTATTAACTAGCATAGAAAAAAACCTCCCGGCAAATCTTATTTAGACAATATCATTATTGCCACGGAGGCCTTTTTTATACGGCTTTGAAGGGTATTAAATTTTTTCAAAAAGCCTTGACAAGGGGCGAACCAATGATGGATAAAGAGAGGGGAATGAAGTTCATCATATCATTCTGTTAATCTCTTTTTTAAGCCTGCTTATGATTCTCTTTTCCAGTCTGGATATGTAGGACTGAGAAATTCCCAGCATGTCAGCAACTTCCTTTTGCGTTTTCTCTACCCCACTGGCGAGGCCGAAGCGGAGCTCCATGATTCTTTTTTCCCGCACAGACAGCTTTTTCATCGCACTGCTTAGCAGCTCCTTATCCACTTCATCTTCAATACTGCGATGAATGAGATCATTTTCAGTTCCAAGAATATCTGAGAGAAGAAGTTCATTTCCATCCCAGTCGATGTTCAACGGCTCATCAATGGATATCTCTGTTTTTATTCTGTTGTTTCTTCGCAGATACATGAGGATTTCATTTTCAATGCATCGTGAGGCATAAGTAGCTAACTTTATATTCTTTGACGGGTTAAAAGTATTGATAGCCTTAATAAGTCCAATGGTTCCAATGGATATCAAGTCTTCAACACCCACCCCGGTATTTTCAAATTTACGCGCGATGTAAACTACTAATCGCAGGTTTCTTTCAATCAATACGGTTTTTACGCCGCAATCGCATTCCTCCAGTTTTGTAAGCAAGTAGCTTTCCTCATCGTTTGTGAGCGGCGGCGGTAAAGCTTCGCTTCCTCCGATATAGTGAATCGGCAGCCCTTTCGGTATATTCAACTTGTTCAGTAGCTCTAGGTATCTTATGTAAGCTAACCATTTAATCCGCAATAAAATTTTCATGAGACCATCCCCTTTAACAAATATTTCAAAAACGAACTATTCCAATTATCATGCAACGAGTTCTGGACTGAGAAGTGCTCGATATCCCTCATTTTTTGAGAGCGCCCTGTTGTAGATCCCGATAATAACATTACTAACCCCCTTCTTTTCCTCGTTTTCACCGATTTCTATATAATCCGGCTTAAATCCTATCAATATGCCATTTTCCTTTCCTAAAGAGGTAAAAGGGATCAGCCGGAATCTTGGAAACCAGGTGGAACCTGCTACTATGTTTGTTACACTGGTAAGATCATTCTCCTTTGATTGCTCGAATATATTTTGGATTTCCGACGGAAGAATGTCTTTGATAGCTTTGAACTCAACTACAACTACAGGCATGTTGGACAGTGGGTCATGTAGAGAATTTCCCGTATCTACAAGAGCTGCCAGATCGATAATTCTGCTTTCAAAGGATATCTTCAGCGGGATCAGGAGTTTTTCTCTCGCAAATTTGGTTTGGAGGATTTCCCAGAATATTCTGACAATAATTCCTACAGTAATAATCCCAAAGAAAAGCTGGGTCCATCGAGGCCTCCAGGCCACAACAACTCCATTTTTTACAAAACCTCCACTTTCGCTAAAGTAAAGGAATGCAAAAACTCCCCCTGCGAATATAAATGTAGAGACATAAAATATTGCCAGCGTTTTAAAAAAACTCATAAACCGCTCCGGCGAAAAAGCAACAGCTACCATGGCCAGAGATAATGCTATTTTTGCAGCAGTTGTATAATATACTTTAATCCCGGGGAGGAGTACCAGCAATACGACATAGGACGCCCCCAGCAAAGCCCCTAAAAACAACCGCAGGCTCGATGTTTTACTTTTAGAAAACTTCGCTGTCAACTGCAATATAAGATAGTTCATTACCAGATTCTCTAAAAAAAGAACATCTAAATAGATTTCCACCTTTTTCGCCTCACATTTCTAAGATGTAGCGAAAATATTACTTCCACTTTTTATGGGCTCTTCCCGGACTGAGAACTTTATATATTAATTTATTGTGTAGCATCCAAATGACTGGCAGATGGGTCTGTTGGATGCGGAATAAATTCCTATAAAGTTCGATGTTCATGAGGTCCACGCAGGGTGTAACAAATATAGCGGATGTTATATTTTCGCAAATCCTGAACAACATAATTATCTACTTTACTTATATTCAAGTGCTTGTATTTTTATGTTCATTATATAAGTTTTATTCCTAAATTTTTGTCAAAAGGGTGTGTAGAAAAAGAAAATTCGTATGACAAAAAATCCCAGTTATCTATCGTTTTAGATAACTGGGATTTTTATAAAAATAAGCTAAAAATCAAATCGGTTTTTGCGAGCAACAGGATAGTATCCTCCTGCACCTGGTTTTGACGTTACAGTAAGCCATCTATCTTATAAAAGGTTCTTTGTTTCACGAGCAATTGCAAGTTCTTCGTTGGTAGGAATTACGAGAGTTCTGACTTTTGCATCCGCTGTGCTGGCATCAATTTCTTCTCCTCTTACCTTGTTTCTTTCAACGTCGATACTTACCCCCAGGAACTCAAGTCCTTCAAGGATATGAACTCTTCCTGTAGCATTGTTTTCGCCTACGCCGGCAGTAAATACGATAGCATCCACTCCGCCCATGGCAGCCGCGTAAGAACCGATATATTTTTTAACCCTGTAGTAGAAGATTTCCAGAGCCAGCTTCGCTCTTTCATTACCTTCATTTGCTGCAGCCTCCAGGTCTCTAAAGTCGCTGCTTACGCCTGAAATTCCGGCTACACCGGATTTTTTGTTCATATAATCATTGACCTGTTTAGCCGTCATATTTTCCTTCTCCATAAGGAAAGTTACGATAGCAGGATCCAGATCGCCGCATCGAGTACCCATTACAAGTCCTTCAAGCGGTGTGAATCCCATGGAAGTATCGTAGGATTTACCGTTCTTAATGGCAGTTACACTGGCACCATTTCCAAGATGGCAGGTAATGATTTTCAGATCTTCCAAGGGTCTCTTTAGCAGAGCTGCCGCTCTTTCCGCAACATACTTGTGGGAAGTTCCATGGAAGCCGTATCTTCTGATGGCATGCTTCTCATATACTTCATAAGGCAGTGCATACATATAGGTGTGCTTTGGCATGGTCTGGTGGAAAGCAGTGTCAAATACAGCTACCATCGGTGTGTTCGGCATAATGGCCTGACATGCTTCAATACCCACGATATTGGGAGGATTGTGTAAAGGTGCTATCTCGATACACTGTCTTAATGCAGCCATTACTGTATCGTTGATAACAACGGAAGTCGCAAATTTCTCTCCACCGTGAACAACACGATGACCTACTGCTGTGATTTCTGACATATCCTTGATAACACCGAGTTTTTCATCGGTTAACGCTGAAATTACTTCCTGGATGGCAACTTTATGGTTCCAAAGGTCTTTTTCAATAACTACTGCATCACTTCCGCTTTTTGTATGCTTCAGGAAAGAATTGTCAATACCGATTCTTTCGCAAAGCCCCTTTGCCAATACACTTTCATTGGACATGTCAATTAACTGATACTTGAGTGAAGAGCTACCTGCATTTATAACTAAAACATTCATTTTTAACGTCTCCTTGTAATATAGATTCCTTATTCTATTTCCTCAAAATAGTAAGGCCTAAGTTATGATTCCCGATATAATGCAACCTTACCCTGATGTACGTTAAGCATTTTGTGCTTGAACCGCTGTAATTGCAACAACCCCAACAATATCTTCAGCGCTGCATCCTCTGGAAAGGTCATTGACGGGCTTTGCTATACCCTGTGTTACCGGGCCATAAGCTTCTGCTTTTGCAAGCCTCTGTGTCAGCTTGTACGCGATATTTCCTGCATTCAGATCAGGGAATATCAAAACATTGGCTTCCCCAGCGATATTACTGCCAGGAGCTTTTGATTTTCCAACAGAAGGAACGATGGCTGCATCAGCCTGGAGTTCTCCGTCCAGCGCAAGATTTGGAGCCTTTTCCTTTGCCAGCTTGGTTGCCTGTATAACTTTTTCCGTCAGTTCACTCTTGGCACTTCCATAAGTTGAGTAGGAAAGCATCGCAACTTTAGGCTCAACCTGTACAAGATCCTTAAAGGATTTTGCGGAAGCAAGAGCAATTTCGGAAAGTTCATCGGCATTGGGGTTCTCAACAAGACCGCAGTCGGAATAGATAAATACGCCATTATGACCGTATTCACAATCAGGTACGCACATTACAAAGAAAGAAGATACTAGCTTTGTGCCTGGTGCTGTTTTAAGAATTTGCAGTGCAGGACGCAAAGTATTTGCAGTGGAGTTGATAGCACCAGCCACCATACCGTCTGCTTCCTCTTTTTTAACCATCATAACACCATAATAGAGCGGGTTTTTCATGGTCTCGGTTGCCTGCTCCAATGTTACACCCTTAGACTTTCTCATTTCGTAAAAAGTGTTTACGTATTCATCAAATTTGTCGGAATGTAAAGGGTCTACTATTTTAGCTTTCGAAATGTCCAAATCTCCAGCAAGTGTCTTTATATCATTTTCATTTCCAATAAGCACGACATTTGCTATATCCTGCTCCAGGATCATTGCAGTAGCTTTTATTGTTCTTATGTCGGTACTTTCCGGCAGAACTATCGTTTTTTTATCTGCCTTTGCCCTTGAAATCGTCTGTTCCAAGAAATTCATTGTAAATCCCCTTTCATTTTTTAAAGTTACCTGCCTTTCTGAGAAATCCTTGTTATTTTTATATCAGGCTTCTTCAGAATGTAAGACCCACATGTCTCACGTGCAGCCATATTACGAGGTACTCAGGCATTCTCAACCCCATGTACTGTACTTATGGTCGGTAAAAATATAACTACACCCTTCAAGGATGAAGTAACATTTTCACGCTTCCTTAATATCTATGAAACTATGCTTTGCCGGCCATGCAGGCATACAAAGCATAGTTTCATAGATACCGATCAAGCATAAAGCTATTATGTACAATCCTTCGATTGCTTAAGAACAACCTGTAAAGAATGTTCTCTCTTCATAGCCATATAATACCCAAAACAATTATATACAAAATGTTTATTGTATACAAGATGATAATTGCGAAATTACACCAATTTTATGATAAAAATATTCATAAATCGAAAGTATGTTACACTATGCTATAAGCAGGACTGGAAAACCTATGTTATTTATTTACATATTTCTCTATCTCTTCCGCCTTTTTCTCGATTTCCTCCCTGGAAACCGAACTTAAAAACGTAATGGTAAAAGTAAGCGCCTTTTTAATCATTTCCAATGCCTTCTGATAATCTTCCTTTTTCGAAAGAACCAGGGCATAATGATAGTATGCTTCAGGGAAGGAAGGTTTATTTTCCATCAATTTTTCATAGATTTCCTCCGCCTTGTCATACGCACGCCTATGGTAATAAGTCTCTCCCAAATTATCAAGTATTATGCTATTGGAATTGTTGTACTCATAGGCTTCAAGGTTGAATTCGAGTGCCCGGTCCAGATCTCCTTTCAGTATAAGAAGATAGCCGAGGCTTCCGTATAGGTTTGTCGTTTTAAAGTCTTTATGGATAGTCTCCAGTAGTTCCACTGCTTCATCCAGTTTCCCTTTTTTCCATAAAACAAGAGCAATGTTGGATTTCACCAGCATCTTATCGTCTTCGGACAACTTTGTCTTTAAAATTTCGTTAAAGACTTTTTCGCTTTCATCCACCTGCGCATTTTTAAGCATTAAATATCCGTAGGAAATCCCAAGCTGTGGTTTTGCTCTTCCGGTTTTGTATGCTTTTCCGAACCACTTTATGGTTTCATCCATTGTACCTTTGTTGTATTTGACTTGACCGATTAACATATAGACACTCGGTAGATTCGCATAAAAAATGTATCCCACGTATGCAAATAACAGTGCAGTTCCAGCTATCCAATGAAATCCGTATCCTGCAATAATAGCGGCAACAGGCAGAATAAAGTGCAGTAGTGCCTTTTTTAAAAACTTCATCATATCATTCCTCCATACAAAAATTATAAAAGCGTTCCTAGTTCCTGGTTCTTAGGGACAGTTAAAATATAACCTCCGCTATAATTGTGCTATACCCTGCGTGGATGCCACGAAGGGCCCGCACAAAATCGGAAGTAATATTTTAAGTCCCCCTTAGTTACTGGCAGCAGAAACCTGTCTTATGACCAGCAACTAGGAACTAGCAACTACTAACGCTCTTTACTCTACTTCTCCAATTCTTCCTTTAACAGCTTATTAATCAACTGTGGATTTGCTTTTCCGCGGGTTTCTTTCATAGCCTGACCTACGAGGAACCCAAAAGCTTTATCCTTTCCATTCTTATAATCCGCTACCGATTGCGGGTTGCTTTCCAGGATCTTTCTAACCACTGCAACCAATGCACCTTCGTCGCTAACTACCTCCAGCCCCTCTTCCTTTACAATAGCTTCTGGGTCCTTCTGACTTTCAAACATTTTCTCGAATACTTTCTTTGCGATGGTTCCGCTGATGGTTCCTTTATCAATCATAGCAATCATCCTTGCCAGGTACTCAGCCGGAAAAGGAATGGCATCGGGTTCAAGGTTCCTGTCCTTCAAAATCCGCATCAAATCGCCCATGATCCAGTTGCTTACGGCCTTGGTATTACTGCTTTTTGCTACAGCTTCTTCAAAGAAGTCTGCCAATACCTTGGAACTGGTAATGATGGAAGCATCATATTCAGGAAGTCCGAATTCCTGCACATACCTTTTCTTTCTAACCTCGGGTAGTTCCGGAAGGGATTCACGGATTTTTTCCACCCATTCCCGATCCAGAACGATGGGTGCCAGATCCGGTTCAGGGAAGTACCGGTAGTCGTGAGCTTCTTCCTTACTTCTCATGGCGTAGCTGACGCCTTTATTATCATCCCATCGCCGGGTTTCCTGTACAATAACACCACCGGATTCCAGCTCGTTGATTTGTCGCTGGGCTTCAGCTTCAATGGCCCTAACAATGGCCCTGAAGGAGTTGAGATTTTTCATCTCGGTCCGTGTACCGAACTCCTTTTGCCCCTTAGGTCGAACAGAAAGGTTAACATCTGCTCGGAGAGATCCCTCCTGCATTTTACAGTCACAGACCTGGGTGTATTCCAAAATTGATTTCAGGTTTTCGAAGAAAGCCTTGGCTTCCTCTGCTGAACGAATATCCGGCTCGGTTACGATTTCGATAAGGGGCACCCCACAGCGATTATAATCGACCAATGTGCCGGTTTCCCATTCGTCGTGCATCAGCTTTCCAGCGTCTTCTTCGATATGAATCCGTGTAAGCCGGACTCTTTTTACAGTATCATTTACAGTAATATCGATATATCCGTTCTTGCACAAAGGCAGATCAAACTGTGAAGTTTGATAGGCTTTCGGTAAATCCGGATAAAAGTAGTTTTTTCTATCCTGTTTGCTGAATTCCGCAATCTCGCAGTTGGTAGCCAATCCGGCGCGTACTGCATATTCAACTACCTTTTCGTTCAGAACCGGAAGAACACCCGGCATGCCTGTGCAGATCGGACAGCAGTGGGTATTTTCTTCCCCTCCGAAGGCAGTTGTACAGGAACAGTATATTTTTGACTGGGTTGAAAGCTCTGCATGTACCTCCAAACCAATGACGATTTCATAATCCATAGTATCACCTCAAATTCTAAATGTTTGGCCTGTTTTTATGGAACTGGGTATTCTGCTCAAAGGTATAGCCCACGCGCAGCAGCGTGCTTTCATCAAAAGCCTTTCCTATGAGTTGGAGTCCTATCGGCAGGTTGTTGCTATCCAGGCCGCAAGGTACTACCAATCCGGGAAGTCCTGCAATATTGACGGAAACCGTGTAAGCATCTCCTAGATACATTTCCAAAGGATTATCGGACTTCTCTCCTATTTTATAGGCCGTTGTAGGTGCTGTAGGCCCCAGGATCAGGTCATATTTACCGAAAGCATCATCAAACCTGTTCTTGATGAGGGTTCTGACTTGAAGCGCCTTCTTGTAATAGGCATCATAGTAGCCAGAGCTTAAGGCATAGGTTCCCAGCATGATACGCCTCTTTACTTCTGTCCCGAAGCCCTCGCTTCTTGTCTGCTTGTACAGATCCAAAAGATCAGTAAACTTTTCAGCTCTGTAACCATACTTGATGCCGTCATACCTGGCCAGGTTGGAACTGGCTTCCGCACAGGCGATGAGGTAGTACGCAGGTATTGCATACTCCGTAATGGGAAGATCAAATTCCTCCACCTCTGCACCCAGCTTTTTCAGAGTGTCTACAGCTTCCAGTATGATTTTTCGAACCTCGGAGTTGATACCCTCACCGATATACTCTTTCGGAAGCCCGATTTTTAGACCTTTTACATCATTTACCAAGGATTTTGTAAAATCCGGATAGTCGATGTTGGCTGAAGTGGAATCCATGGGATCATGACCTGTAATGGCATTCATGACGAGGGCGCAATCCGTTACATCCTTTGTCAAGGGCCCGATCTGATCCAGTGAAGAAGCGAAAGCCACTAAACCATAACGGGAAATTGTACCATAGGTAGGTTTCATACCCACAACTCCGCAAAAGGAAGCAGGTTGGCGAACAGACCCTCCGGTATCAGACCCAAGGGAAAAAGGTGCCTGGCCGGCAGCAACGGCGGCAGCAGCGCCTCCGCTGGAGCCTCCGGGGACTCTTTCCGTATCCCAGGGATTCCGGGTCTGTTTGAAATGTGAGTTCTCTGTAGAACTACCCATGGCGAATTCATCCATGTTCAGCTTGCCTAACAGAATGGTATCCGCTTCCTGCAGCTTGTTGACAACAGTTGCATTATAAGGCGGTGTAAAATTGTGCAGCATTTTTGACGCACAGGTTGTTAAAACACCTTCCGTGCACATATTATCTTTTACTGCCATCGGAATTCCTGCCAGCGGCGAAACCGTTTCACCACTATCCAGCTTCGTTTGGATTTCCTCGGCTCTTTTTAATGCCAGCTCATTGGTTATTGTTATGTAACTTCCCAGTTTGGGTTCAAGCTTTTCGATCCTATCCAGGACTGATTTCGTAAGTTCAACGGTACTAACCTTTTTACTTTTTAGTAATTGACCCATTTCATGGACCGTCAATTCATATAATTCCACTATATCTCCTCCTAACAACTCGCTTGTCAGTTATTCAACAACTTTTGGTACCTTGAAGCATCCATTTTCCCCTGACGGAGCATTTGATAGTATTTTCTCCCGGTCATAGGATGTACCGGATATGTCTTTCCTAAATACATTCTTTATAGAAAGCACATGTTGGGTAGGCTCAACGCCTGTTGTGTCCAATTCGTTAAGCTTGTCCACATACGTTAGAATATCCGCCATTTCAAAAGTAAGCTTTTCTTTTTCTTCTTCCGTCAGATTCAGCCTTGAAAGGTTTGCGACGTGTTCAATGGTTTCTTTTGTTATTTTCAAGTGTTTCCCTCCATTCCTTATTTAAATAGGTAGAGCAAGACAGAAATTGTCAGATAGAAATTGCTACTACTGGCTAATCCTTGTCTTCCTCTATCTATGTAACGCGCAATTATTAATGACTATTATATTAAATGAGCCAATGAGCGTCAATTAAATGTTTTCCAAAACCCTCCCTTTATTTGCTGCGGAAGGCTGTAAAAAGCAATTTCACAGGCTTCATCGTACTGTAACATGGAGTCCGAGGCATAATGCAGCAAAAAAGATAATTTCGTTTTCACATCCTCCTATAGTATTACCTAAAACACCCTAACTTTTATAATGCAGCTGAATATAATATATATTTTCCCCTAATTTTTTGCAATTGAAAGGGCGGTTTTGAAAACCTATTCTTTTACATTTACCCGTGTATTCTATGAAAAACTCTTTCTCTATTTTTCGACAAAAGTAAGAACCTGGTTGGAAATCCAACCAGGTTCTTACTTTTGTACACTTCTACTTTTCTAACAAACTCCTACTCTGCGACTGAATTTGGACAGTCTTTGCCGAAGGTTTGTTTTGTCGAATTTTTTACATTTTTTGCATTACTATTTTATAACAATTTTGAAAATTGTCAAGGGTTTTTGCGCTATTTAACAATGATATCTTCCAGTTTTCTTTTAGGCACATGCAAAACACCATTTTCATCCTTAAAATACTTGATAGATCCGCTCCCGGTTTCCAGAACCGGGTGCTCCGCAGGATAGCCTAAAGCGATAACCGTGTTAATCAGGTATTTTTCAGGAAGAGATAAAATCCCTTTAATCTTTTCTCTATCGATGGCACCCATCCAACAGGTGCCGATCCCTACTTCCTCCGCCGAGAGGAAAATATTTTGCGCTGCTGCTCCTACATCCAGTTCATAACCTGCGCTCCGTATATCAGTATCCACAAGGATAGCAATGAAGGCAACAGGGCGTTCTCCATCCCCGGGATTACCCGCGGGTGCTATGTAGCCTGCCCATTTGACCTGCTCAAACATACGATCTACCGTATCCTTGGTATCTATAATAGCATATTTAAGAGGCTGCATATTGGCTGCGGAAGGTGCAAGCCTGGCTGCATCAACCAGTTTCTCAAGAATAGCCCTTTCGATGGGCTGCTGTTTAAACTTTCTTATGGTACGTCTGCTTACAATGGTATCATACACTGTCATTCCATATACCTCCAAAAATCTGCTAGTCCATATCCTGTTTTTTTCATACCCAATATTTTATTAACATTTTATCATACTTATACAATTTTTTATAGTATGAAATGGAAATTTGTCCAAAAAAAATAAAATTATAAGTTTTTAATGAATTTTATGTTTCCAATTAATTCCCAATCTATCTCACTTTTTTGCAAGTTTATTTCATTTTCTTTCATATAGTAACAATCTCCCATTTTACTCTTTCAAGGCATATCAGTTTAAGGATGGACCGAAAAGAGGCATGTGCTTTAGGATTCCTATTACTTTTTTAAATTTACCCAATGAAAGCAAAATAAAACATTATTTTTAAAATAGTAAGATTCATGCAAAAATTTTGATTGAATAATTCAAAATGGCTCTTGTCAAATGTCAGAGCGTGTAATATAATTAATAAAAATATTTTACTAAAGAAAGACGACGATGAGCAATGGCGCTACCGTTTTGCGTGTTTTCGTCTAATTTTTTACCCTTTTTTATTTATTTTATTTTTTGTACTTTAATCTATATCTAATTCTAAAGGAGGTCTTTATAATGATGAAAAAGAAATTGGCAGCTCTTGCAGTCGCGACCATGATGACAGCTTCCGTATTCAGTGGATGCTCCGGAGCAGGTAGTAGCAGCGTAATTAAAATCGGTGCTATTCAGCCGATCAGCGGTGAGGTTTCAGCCTATGGTACCCAGTCCAGAGATGCAATCCTCATGGCAGTTGAAGAAATCAATAATACAAAAGGTGGTCTCCTCGGTAAAAAAGTAGAAGCTGTGATTCTTGATGATGAAGCGAATGCTGAAAAGTCAAAAAATGCTTTCACAAAGCTTGCTACCAAGGAAAAGGTAGTGGGCGTAATCGGTGCCCTGACAAGTAACTGCTCTCTTGCTATCAATGCAGAAGCGCAAAAAAGAAAGGTAGTAATGATTACTCCCTCCTCCACTAACGAGCAGGTTACCGCTGCCGGTGACTATGTATTCAGAGCTTGCTTCATCGACCCATTCCAGGGTACTGTAAATGCTAAGTTTGCCTCTGAAACTTTAAAAGCGAAAAAAGCAGCTGTATTGTTTGATAACACAAACGACTACTCCAAAGGATTAAAAGATAACTTTGTAAAGAAATTCGAAGAGCTTGGCGGCAAAGTTGTAGCTGCTGAATCCTACTCAAAAGGCGACAAGGACTTTAATGCACAGCTCACTAAGATAAAAGGAACAACGCCTGACGTTCTCTTCATCCCCGACTACTACAGCACAGTTTCTCTTGTTGCGAAGCAGGTTAAAGGTCAGGGAATCACTGCAACCATGCTGGGTGGCGACGGTTGGGCCGAAATCGCTGCAAATGCAGGCGATGAAGTTCTGGGCTCCTACTTCAGCAACCACTATGCACCGGATGCAAATGATGCAGAAGTAAAAGCTTTTGTTGCAAACTACAAAAAGAAATATGGTGTTGACCCCAATGCTTTGGCTGCTTTGGCATATGATGCAACTTATATGCTGGCTGACGCTATAGAAAAAGCAAATTCCACTGATCCTTCCAAGATAAAGGATACTCTTAAAGATACTAATAAGAAATATGTAACGGGTACGGTTAAATTTGACCCAAATAGAAATCCACAAAAATCAGCTGTAATGGTAAAAGTCGATAAAGTAAACGGTAAACTGGCTGAAGTTTACAACTCAACAGTTACGCCGTAGTTCTGGAAATCGGTATTCTGGTTATGAATATAAAGGTTTGAACATTTAAACTTTAATAGAACTAATAATGGGAGAATTTTATTCTCCCATTATTAGTTCCCTACTATTATTACAGTTATTAACTTTTATTTATTTTTATGGATGTTAATCCATAACTTTAAGGGGTGAGTGAATGCAATTCTTAGAACAGATGATTAACGGTATATCCCTCGGCAGTGTTTACGCACTGATTGCTTTAGGATATACCATGGTATATGGTATTGTAAAACTGATTAACTTCGCTCATGGTGATATCATCATGTTAGGAGCCTTTGCAGGATTTTTTGTTTTGAATGCTATGGGCGTTACTGTGCTAAGTGTATTGTTGGCTTTCATAGTGTCTATGGCGGCCTGTGCACTTATCGGTGTTATTATTGAAAAGGTTTGTTATAAGCCATTAAGAAATTCTCCCAAAATCACAGCACTGATCACTGCCATCGGTGTTTCCATTCTTCTCGAAAACGGAGCCAGGGTAGTGCCTGTGATTGGTCCGAATCCGCGGCAGTTCCCTGCCATCAGTACAAATGTGTTAAATGTATTCGGTTTTGAAATCAGCTATGTCAAAATCATTGTTTTTGTCGTGTCGCTACTATTGATGGCTTTACTGACATTAATCGTAAACTTCACTAAAGCAGGAAAAGCGATGAGAGCTGTTTCTTTTGACAAGGACGCTGCTCTTCTTATGGGTATTGATGCCAATAAGACCATTTCCTTCACCTTTGCCATTGGTGCTGCCCTTGCAGCAGCGGCAGGCATACTCTTCTCCAGTTCCTATCCGCAGGTAGAGCCCTATATGGGAATTATGCCCGGTTTAAAAGCCTTTGTTGCCGCTGTTCTTGGCGGTATAGGAAGTATCCCCGGGGCAATGATTGGGGGCTTCATACTGGGCATAGCGGAAACACTTACAAAAGGCTTCGTGTCCTCTACGCTGGCAAACGGAGTTGCTTTTGGTATACTTATTGTAATTCTCGTCGTGAAGCCTTCCGGGCTGCTCGGTAAGAATACCAGAGAGAAAGTGTAGGTGGCGGAAATGAAAAAAAATCGAGTATTTAATACAACAGCATTATCGATAGCTTCGCTGGTTATCTTCTTAGTTCTTGCAGTCCTGCAGTATTTCAATATTATAGACGAATATAATGGACAGTTGTTAACCCTTGCGGGTATTTATGCTATCGTGTCCCTTAGCTTGAACTTGATTACGGGCTTTGCAGGTCAGCTTGCTCTTGGCCATGCCGGTTTTATGGCAATTGGAGCTTATGGTACAGCAATTTCCGTTCAGAAATTTGGCATTCCTCTTTTCATATCTATTTTTATCGGTGCCATTATAACCGCTTTGTTCGGTTTATTGATTGGCTTTCCCACCCTGCGTCTCCGAGGTGACTATCTAGCTATAACCACCCTGGGTTTCGCTGAAATCATTAAGGTTATGATTGAAAATCTGGGTGATCTGACAGGGGGTGCAGCAGGTCTAAAGGGGATCCCTCCTTTTTCAGATACAGGCGACTTTATGCTGGATGCGGTCATCAAATTCAGTTGGGTATTCGGTTTCTTTATACTTACCCTGGTAGTTGTCAGCAACTTTATTAAATCCTCGCCGGGAAGAGCGGTCATATCCATTCGCGAAGACGAGATCGCCTCTAATTCCATGGGGATCAACGTAGCTTATTATAAAATGTTTGCTTTCACTCTTTCCGCTTTTTTTGCCGGAATTGGCGGTGGTTTGTATGCTGCCTACTTTGGATATCTGAATCCAAATATGTTTGGTTTTATGAACTCCGTAAACTTTGTTGTAATTATCGTTCTCGGCGGATTGGGAAGCTTGACAGGTACTGTTTTGGCCAGTACAGTCTTTGTTTACATCAGAGAATGGCTGGATGTCTTCGGTGACCTTCGACTTGTTATTTTCGGTCTCATTCTTATCCTCATCATGCTGTTTTGGCAGAGAGGTATCATGGGTACGAAGGAGTTTTCCGTAGTAGGATTTACTCGCAACCTTTTAGCGGGCAAGTACAAGCCGGCCTATATCGCACAGTCCATACGCTCGCTCTTCAGCAAATCTAAAAATAATACTACGGAGGTGAAGTAACATGTCAGTAGTTTTGGATGCTCAAAGTATATCAATCGTTTTCGGCGGACTAAAGGCTGTTACCAACTTTAACTTGAAGCTGGAAAAAGGTGAGCTTGTAGGTCTGATCGGTCCCAACGGTGCGGGTAAAACCACCGTCTTTAACATGCTGACCGGAGTTTATACTCCTACCAGTGGCCAGATTGTATTTAACGAAGATACTAAAGGCGGTCAAAAGCAGACATCGCTGAATGATTTGAAGCCCTTCCAGATTACCCAGCTCGGAGTAGCCAGGACCTTTCAGAACATCCGTCTGTTTAAGGAACTCTCCGTATTGGATAATGTAAGGATTGCTTTCCATCCCAGTGTGAAATACAATGCACTGGAAGCAGTTTTTAGAACAAGAAAATACTTTGACGAAGAAGAAAGAATTACACAGGAAGCAAGAGAATTGCTTAAAGTCTTCAATATACAGGACAAAGAAAATGAAAAAGCTAAAAACCTCCCTTACGGCGAACAAAGAAAGCTGGAAATCGTAAGGGCCCTGGCCACTCAGCCCCAGGTCCTTCTGCTGGATGAGCCGGCGGCTGGTATGAATCCTCAGGAAACTCACGATTTGATGCATCTTATCAGTTTTATCCGGGATAAGTTCAAGCTTACCATTCTGCTCATCGAGCATGATATGAGTCTTGTAATGGGAATTTGTGAACGAATCGTGGTGCTTGATTATGGTCAAATCATTGCAGCAGGAACTCCGGATGAAATCAGCAAAGACCCGAGAGTTATCAAAGCGTACCTGGGCCAGGAGGTGGTATAAAAATGCTGAAAATCGAAAATCTAAATGTATTTTATGGTACTATCCATGCTTTACACGATATATCCTTTGAAGTAAATCAAGGGGAAATCGTGACGCTGATCGGTGCTAACGGAGCAGGCAAGACCTCTACCCTTCACACCGTTTCCGGACTTATTCAGCCCAAATCCGGTACCGTAACCTTTATGGACAGGAATATTACAGGTGTTCCTGCAAACAAAATTGTTGAAATGGGTTTAGGACAGGTTCCTGAGGGCCGTAGGGTTTTTGCCAACATGTCCGTTATGGAAAACCTTGAAATGGGTGCATATACAAGAAAAGACAAGAATAACATAAAGCAGGACTATGAGGTTGTCTTTACCCGGTTTCCACGGTTGAAAGAACGACTCAAGCAGCTTGCCGGAACATTAAGTGGTGGCGAGCAGCAGATGCTTGCCATGGGAAGGGCCCTCATGTCGAGACCGAAGCTTCTTCTCCTGGATGAGCCCTCCATGGGATTGGCTCCACTGTTTGTTAAAGAAATCTTCTCCATTATACAGGATATCAACCAAACGGGAACCACCATTCTATTGGTAGAGCAAAATGCAAATATGGCCCTTTCTATCGCAGATAGAGCCTATGTACTGGAAACGGGACGTATCACCCTGTCTGGAAATGCAAAGGATCTGGCTGCCAGCGAAGAGGTAAGAAAAGCCTATTTAGGCGGGTAATTATTTAATTGAGAATTAAGAATTGAAAATTGAAAATGGAGGGACAAAGATGATATAATTGTACTGATAGTAATCATTTTCCATTCTCCATTTTCAATTCTCAATTAATAAGTTGGGGGGATTTTTTATGTATGTTAAATACCGTATGACAGCAAAGCCTTTTACTGTTAGCCCGGAAGCAACTATTGCCGAAACGCTGGAGCTTATGCGGACAAAGCATTTTCGGAGAGTTCCTGTTGTAAAAGACGGAAAGTTGGTAGGTATAATCACCGAGCGCCAATTGCTGGAGGTGTCTCCTTCACCAGCCACTACCCTAAGTGTTTTTGAGATTAACTATCTCCTCTCGAAAACCTTGATTGGTTCCATTATGTCTAAAAATGTTGTAACAGTTACCTCTGAAACATTACTGGAAGAGGCTGCTCTATTAATGAGAGAGCACGATGTCGGTGGTTTGCCCGTGGTTGATAATGGCAAATTAGTGGGCATCATCACTGAAACCGACATCTTTGATTCATTTATCGAAATCATGGGTTTTAGAGACCCAGGCAGCCGAATTGCTATCGAGATTGAAGAGGATAAACCCGGTGTATTGGCCAAGCTTTCAGGAATTATTGCCGGATTCGATCTAAACATAACACATCTTGCGGTCTATCGGAATGAGCTTATCATCCGCTTAAATTCATTGAATGTTGAAGAGATTGTCAAGGACCTTCAAAAGAACGGATTCAATGTACTTTCCGTTACATCAAACAAATTGTAACATTGGCATCGATTTTGGATGAATATTAGCTTTAAAAGGCAGCAGGTACTGCACTTGCTGCCTTTTTTGTTTATCATAAATATATTACGACAGAAGTGAGGGTAAGTCATTGAATACAACAGTAAAAAAGAACAAACAATATTATCTGTCTCTATTATTTGTCATTCTAACCGTTATATTCTGGGGAATCTCCTTTATCAGCACAAAAATAATTCTAAAAGAGCTTCCGCCGTCTTCTATCGCTTTTTTTCGGCAGATTATCGCGCTGGTACCACTAACTGCAGCGCTTATTGTTACAAAATCTTTTCAGAAAATACCCATAAAGCATTTCTTATTGATTGCAGCATCCGGCTTTTTTGGGATTGTGCTATATTTTGTTTTTGAAAATACCGGGATAAAGTATACAACAGCTTCCAATGCTTCCATCATCGTAGCAGCGGTACCTGTTTTTACTTTGATCTCTGAAATACTATTTTTCAAAATGAGGCCAAACTTCCGTGTATTGCTCTGTATCATAACCTCTATTGTGGGTGTATATATGGTCATTTCCGTAAACGGCAGACTGGATTTTACTTCTTCTACCCTCTATGGCAATCTACTGGTCATTGGGGCAATGGTTTGTTGGGTCGTCTATACTATCATGAACAAGGGACTCGGGAAACAGTATACGACTCTGGTTTTGATTTTCTACCAGACCCTTGCAGGAGCCATCCTGTTTATTCCCTTTACAGTGGTTGAAATACCCCAATGGAAGGCCTTATCCTTCGTTTCCCTGCTGCATCTCATCTATTTAGGTGTTTTTTGTTCTGCCTTATCCTATTTTATGTATGTGTATGCATCAAAGAGGCTTGGAGCCGCCATCTCGTCTACCTTTCTAAACCTGATCCCTGTAGTCTCAGTGGCTGCGGGAATTCTAGTGTTGGATGAAACCCTGACTCTGCTTCAGATGGGCGGAATGATTACCATTATTGCCAGTCTGTATGTTATAAGCAAAAATGAACGGATAAATCAACAGAAAAAAATCGGCTGAAAATGAATCAGCCGATTTTTTCCCTTTACTCTACCATTTTACGGAATTCCTCTTCATCGATAATCGAAACACTCAGCTGCCTTGCTTTATCCAGCTTGCTTCCAGCTTCTTCACCCGCCAGAACATAGGTGGTTTTCTTCGATACACTACCCGAGGTCTTTCCTCCATAACTTTCGATGATCTCCGAAGCCTCTCCACGGCTGTAAGTCGGAAGTGTTCCCGTTAACACAAAGGTCATTCCTTCGAAGCGATTATCCTTGATCTTCCTCTTTCCTTGACTTTCCAGGTTCACCCCAGCCTCCCTGAGCTTATTAATGGTATCGATGGTTTGGGGATGATGGAAAAATTCTACCACACTGCGGGCCATAATTTCCCCGAATTCAGAGATGTTCTGAACCTCCTCTACAGAAACACTCATAAGCACATCAATGGACTCAAAGTTCTCGCTTAGAAGCTGAGCCGCCCGTAGTCCGATGTGACGTATCCCAAAGCCGAAGATAAGGCGGTCAATATTGTTGCTTCTGGATTTATCAATGGAGTTGAGTAAATTCTCAACAGATTTCTTTCCCATTCTCTCCAAATTCACCAGTTCTTCTTTTCTTTGGTGTAGATAATACAAATCTGCAATTTCCTTGATAAAGCCCTTATCTAAAAGTGTATCAATAATAGCGGGCCCCAGTCCGTCAATGTTCATAGCGTCCCGGCTTGCAAAGTGTACAATGCTTCGAAACAATTGTGCAGGGCATTCAATTCCCGTGCAACGAAATGCGGCTTCTCCCTCCTCGCGCAGAACTTGGGAACCACATTCCGGACAGGTTTCGGGCATGGTAAATTCCCTGACCTCACCTGTCCGTTTTGACAGCACGACTTCAACAACTTCCGGAATAATGTCTCCGGCTTTTTGGACGATAACCGTATCCCCGATGCGTATATCCTTTTCTCTGATATAATCCATGTTATGTAAGGTAGCTTTACTGACTGTCGTTCCTGCCAGACGAACCGGCTCCAGTACGGCTTGAGGAGTCAATACCCCAGTCCTTCCTACGTTTACCCATATGTCTTTTAAAAGGGTCTCTTTTTTCTCTGCAGGATACTTATAGGCAGCAGCCCATCGTGGAGTTTTCGTCGTACTTCCGAGGACATCCCGCTGTCTGAGGCTATTTACCTTTACCACAGCACCGTCGATTTCGAAAGGCAGTTCTCCCCTTTCCTCTCCGATAGCATTTATAATGCTCATGGCCTCTTGTATAGTGTTGCAAACCTTATAGCCAGGACTCACCTTGAATCCCAGATGCTTCATATATTCCAGGGTCTCAGCATGAGTTGAGAAGGATTTGCCTTCAATTCTTTGTATATTAAATAGAAAGATGTTTAACTTTCTACCAGCAGTAATCCGGGGATCCAACTGGCGCAAGGAACCTGCCGCTGCATTTCGTGGATTGGCAAAAATTTGCTGGTTTGCATCCGCCTGCTCTTCGTTCAGTCGAAGGAAGTCACTTTTAGATATGAAAACCTCTCCTCTGACTTCGATCAGGGGAATCTCTTCCTTTAAAACCATAGGAATGGCTTTTATCGTTTTCAAATTAAGGGTGACATCCTCCCCGACCAGGCCATCTCCTCTCGTGGCCCCTCTTACAAACCTTCCGTTTTCGTATATGAGGGAAACGGAAAGGCCATCAATCTTCTTTTCAACCACATACTCGAGGGTATCCCCTACAGCTTCTCTGACTCTTGCATCAAAAGCAAAAAGCTCTTCTTCATTAAAAACATCGGATAGGCTCTGCATCTGAACAGCATGAATTACCTTATCAAATCCCTCCAGAGGCTTTCCTCCTACTCTTTGCGTAGGGGAATCCGGAGTGACCAAGTCCGGTCTTTCACTTTCGAGATTCTCCAGTTCCCTGTAGAGGGCATCATATTCAAAATCGGTGATTTGAGGATCATCTTCTACATAATACTTATGGCTATGGTAATTCAGTGTCTCACGCAGTTCTGCTATTCTTTTTTCTATGTTGTCACTCATATGTCCCTCCAAGTTTATTCTTCCAATCGTAATTTTAAATTTTATCTTCTTCCCCTGGAACCTTGGGATTTCAGCAGGACGGCATTTACCGCCAGCAAGGATATGGCTAGCCATAGTATGCCCCAGATAATGGCAGGTATGCCTGTTAGTTGGGCCAGCTGAGCAGCATCGGTAAATGGCTGCTTGACCTTCCATCCTTGAATTAGGCGGAATTGCAGATTGATCTGAAGTAGAATTACATCCACCAGTGTATCATAGATGGCATAGGCTACACTGGAAATTCCAATGATATCAATAACCCAATCATTTACATTCTCTTTTTGAAGCATATATAACAGTATAATTACAACTGCAAACAAAATAGCATACAGCAGGGCAAAGGAAAACGAAGAGAATTTGATGGTTATGGTTAAAAACAGTATTGCTATAGAGCCTAACAGATATTTTTTTGCTCGAGTTCTTTTCAGGTAAAGAATTAATAGAGCAAATAGAACGGTTCCCAGATATCCCCCATTAGCAATCATAAAGGAGGAAAACCAGCCCTTGGATTGAACCAACGTATGCCCGCTTTCATTTAAGTTGACCTTAAACTCGGTAATTCCGTAGCCGAAAACAAAAGCCATGAGCGTATGTCCCAATTCGTGGAGAAAGACAGCAAATATTTTCAATGGTTTGAGTATGTAAGTATTCCATAATGCCAAGACTGCAACCAAAATGAGTATGTACCTTCCTAAACCTTTCAAAATAAAGCCCCCCCGTCAATGAACTATTGTGATTATATCATTGAAGGAGGGGGATGAGCAATAGGCTATAGGCAATAGGACTCCAATAACATCAATTTTCGTTGTCTTGAAAACTCCGGTTTATCGCTTGCAATGGTCAATGTACATACCTGTTAACATCCTGCAATGTGATTCCCTTATGCAAGGCAATATTCAAGCCATTGGCAATAACTTTGGAAATCCTTTCGATAATATCATCGACTTCCTTTGGGGTTACAATCAAATTTCCTACATAGGGGTTGAGAACCTCTTGAATCAGTTCATACTTTTCATTTCGGTCTATTTCTTTGAGCATGTTATAGAAGTCAGAACCCTGAGGAGCTTGTTTAATCATACTATCAATCACAAGATCTATGGTATCATTCGCCATAGTCGCAGCATCCACAACCGTGGGAACTCCGATGGCAATGACCGGAATCCCTAACGTCTGTTTGCTGAGCTCCATTCTTTTATTGCCGACTCCGGAGCCAGGGGAAATACCCGTATCCGCGATTTGAATGGTGGTACTTACACGCTCCATTTTTCTTGATGCCAGGGCATCAATCGCTATAATGAGGGAAGGTTTGATACGGTCCACAATCCCCCGGACGATTTCTCCGGTCTCCATTCCGGTGATGCCCAAAACACCAGGCGCAATAGCGCAAACAGGTCTTACTCCTTCATCCACCTCATCGGGAACATATTCATGCAAATGCCGTGTAACCATGAGGCTGGAAACTACTTTTGGCCCCAAGGCATCCGGCGTAACATTCCAGTTGCCCAGACCCACCACCAGAACCGTAGCCTTGTCGTCCAACTGAATGAGGGGTACCAATTCCTTTGCGAGTTCCTTGCAGGTATTTTCATAAAGCTCCTGGTCATGATACTTGAGCCCCGGGACTTCCAGGGTAATATAATTTCCCATGGGCTTACCGATGGATTGTTCTCCTTCAGCAGATGTAACCTTTACTCTGGTGATTCGAATGTCGTCATTCCCGGCATTTACAACGTCCACCCCCGGTGGTTCTCCCCGCTCCTTGAGTACCTGCTTCATTGCCTGCTGCTTAAACAGTTCATGGCCTTCCAAAGCCAGGTCTGTTCGTATATTCTTGTTATTCAGAAACATATTCTCATCCTTCCGTTTTGGTCTTAGTCTCCTTATGAGATTATAGAAATAATTCTACATTTTCTACTCATACTACTCGAATTTAGTCTTCCCCATATTCCATATTCCATGTAAACTATCACTCAATGTAAAAAAACGTTATAATTTCCCTTGCAATTTCATTTTTTTCATGGTAAAATTACTGATGTTAATTAACTCGCAGGAGGTGAACGGTTTGCCAAATATTAAATCAGCTATTAAAAGAGTAAAGGTATCTAAGGTTAAGACCTTAAAGAATACTATAAGAAAGTCAGCTCTGAAGACTGTTATCAAGAAAGCAAAGACTTCTATTGCTTCTAACGATACTTCAGCTGCACAATCTTTTAAGGATGCGGTTAAGGCTATAGACAAAGCAGCAGCGAAGAACTTGATACACAAAAACACCGCTGCGAGAAGAAAATCCCAGTTGGCTAAGGCTTTAAACGTAGCAAATAAATAATATCTTTGATTGAACTCGGATATTTTTGACACGCAAAAAGGAACTCCACCCGTTATGGTAGGAGTTTTTTTTGTTGTCTTTCTATTAACTATTCTTCATATTATTAATGAATCCGCTCATTCAGCATGGCTTTGAGTCTCTCCGGGTCCGTTACGGGAGCGTTGCAGGCAAAGTTCTCACAAACATAGGCCGTTGATTTTCCATCCTGCCTGGTCTGGTGTTCCACAAAAGGTATTAAAGCTGTAATTCCCTTTTGTCTGGCATCATCAGAAGCTAATACGCTAACAATGTTCGGGTAGAATCCACTGCTGATAATATCCAGCATTCGTCGTGTGTCTTCCCCTGTCTTTTCCCCCACGATGACAACTTCCTTGTCCGGGTATATGGCAAACATGGCAGCCATAAGAAAGAAAGTATAGCTGGTAGGATTCCCATCTACGGTGCCGCCAAATGTGCTGAACTGGTGGTCAGCCAATTCCTCCAGTTCGCTGTTTCCTGTGATTCTGGCCAAGCGGATAAAATTCATTGCAGCTACCGAGTTGCCGGAGGGCAAAGCTCCGTCATATAGTTCCTTGGGTCTGCTAATGAGGCTTTCACTATCACTTCCGTATAAAAACAATCCACCGTTTCTTTCATCCCAGAAATACTTGACCATATCCTCGTTCAGTTCGATGGCTTTTTTTAGATAATCCGGATTATAGGTTGACTCATATAATTCAATCAAAGCCCATACCATAAAGGCGTAGTCATCCACATACCCGGGATATTCTGCATGTCCATCCCGATACCGTGCCAGCAGCCTTCCATCTTCACGGACTAGTTTTTTGTATATAAACTCAACGGCTCTCTCGGCCGTTTCTATCAAAGATTCCTTTTTCAGAATTCTCCCCCCCATGGCCATGGCGGCGATCATAAGCCCATTCCAAGAAGCTAGGATTTTATCGTCTTTAAAGGGGTGGACTCTCTTCTCTCTGTACCCAAAAACCTTTCTTCGCAATGGCTCGATAGCTTCGTAGCCTTCCTGAACCTCCCCTTTTGCTTCGATTCGATTTGGGATGCTTTTTCCTTCGAAATTGCCTTTATGGGTAATATCATAATATTCACAAAACAGCTTTCCCTGTCTCTCTCCCAGAACCTCCTCTATCCCATTGGGGGACCACACGTAGAACTTACCCTCTTCTCCCTCTGAATCAGCATCTTCCGCCGCGTAGAAGCCGCCTTCCGGTGACGTCATTTTTTCTGTTATATAGGTAAAGATTTTTTCTGCAACCTCGGCATAAACCCTTTTGTGTGTAGCTTGATATACTTCCAGATAGGTAATGGCCAGAAGGGCATTGTCGTACAGCATTTTTTCAAAGTGAGGAACCAACCATTTTCTATCGGTGGAATATCTGGAAAAGCCGAATCCAATATGGTCGAAGATACCCCCGCGGTACATGCTGTCCAGTGTTTTTTCAACCATTTGCAAAGCTTCTTCTTCTCCGCTGGCTTTCCAGTACCGTAGAAGAAAACCCAGGTTATGTGGAGTTGGAAATTTGGGTGCAGAACCGATACCACCGTATTTATCGTCAAAAAACCTTCGGAGTAGCTGAAATGCGTTCTTAAAGGTATCTTCCGTAATATTTCCACCCTCTGTTGCAGTATCCGTCTCTTTCCGTATATTTTCTACAAACGCTTCCCCTGCCTCCAGCAGTGAATCACGGCTGTCCCTCCAGGCATCTACAACTCTCGCCAGGATATCCAGGAGACCAGGCATTTTCATCCTCCCCTGTTTGGGGAAATAGGTCCCTGCGAAAAAAGGCTTCTGGTCGGCGGTCATCAAGATGGTCAAGGGCCATCCCCCATGACCTGTAAGCATCTGACAAAAGGTCATGTAGACATGGTCAATATCAGGTCGCTCTTCCCTATCTACTTTTATGGAGATGAAGTGTTTGTTCAGATAGGCGGCTACTTCTTCGTCCTCAAAGGATTCTCTTTCCATGACATGGCACCAATGACAAGTGCTGTAGCCTATACTGAGAAAGATGGGCTTATCTTCTCTCTTTGTTTTTTCAAAAGCTTCATTCCCCCACGGATACCAGTTAACGGGGTTGTGGGCGTGTTGAAGCAAGTATGGGGATTTTTCCTCAGAAAGTCTATTGGTATGTTTATGTTCAATCATTTATGATCAACTCCTAAAAATATTTTCATTTTATATTACCCTTTTTTAGTTAAAACAATTAAACGATAAAATGCTGCTATTAAAATTTCAACATCCCTGTAGGTAACCGCTACAGAAATCGCGGAATAAACGTCGAGGAAATATATTTTGCCATCGACGAAGCTCTCAAAAGATATGCGGAAAAAATAAAGAATGAACGCCCCAAACAAGATAATGAAAAAAGCAGTTTGCAGCTTGTTCTCCAAACAAGAGAAAAAGAGTTAGAGGATTTAACAGCAGGAATCGACCGTATACGGGAATTATATATCGACATGGAAATCGCAAAGCAGCAGTATAAGGAGCGTAAGGAACGCCAGGAGGACTTAATCAGACGGGCAAAGGAAGAAGCCCATCAGGTAAAGGAAAGCCTTGGATTTTTCAACGGTTTAAGCAATAATGAACGCTTGAAAAGGATTGACGAATTAAAAGCGGTTTGGCACAACCTTGATGTTACGTCAGAAGAAAAGAACCGTCTTGCAAAGCAGATAATTGATAGAATAACCTATGTAAGGTTGAAGCAGGACGCAGAAATTAAGGTTGACTTTCTATAAGGCTTGGGGGATAATTCTCTCAGGCTTTACTTTTGGAATTTTTTATAATGCTATACGCTTAATAATATATAAAGCATCGGTTAGTTTCTTCAACTAATATGCGAATTATTTCGCGTGTTGCGTTATGGGTTTGACTGAATGGACATGGTAGCATAATATTATCAAATTCAAGGAGGTTTCAACATGACTACAGTTAAACTTAAAATTGCAGAATTGAGGAAAAACAAAGGAATTGGACAACAGGATTTAGCAGAGGTGTTAGGTGTATCATTTCAATCAGTCAGTAAATGGGAAACAGGTACTACCATGCCTGATATTACCCTGCTACCAAATATAGCTGAATATTTTAATGTTTCAGTGGATGAATTGCTGGGTTTAAAACCACTACGCGAGCAAGTATATATACCAAGGAACTCAGATAACCGTGATAATTGGAATGGAAAAACTGATAAACTTTATAAAAATAGGAAATATTTTTGGAATGATGACTATCTATTTTTTCTTCTAAATAATGTTTGGCAAGTAAAATCACCAATCGATGTTATCGAATTTAGGTGTGGAGAGGGCTATTTAGGAATAAAGCTACTTGAGCTTTTACCTAAGGGAAGTACATATACAGGTGTTGATAACGAATATTTTACTAATAAGGCTAAATTAGCTTTCGATAATACTGAGTTTGATGCAACGTTTATCCTATCGGACTTATATTCTCTTGAAACAGATAAAAAGTATGACATGGCTATATGCCAAGCTGGATTAAGACATATGAACAAGCCGATGGAAGTATTAAAGAAAATGGTGACTTCTGTTAAGCAAGGCGGTCTTGTCGCTTGTGTAGATGTTAACAGGGAATTTGAAAATGATGGGTTATACATTGATGACATTAATTACGACTATCTGTGCACAGCATTTGATTTTCATAAACTATGGAAGAAAGAATTGGAATATGAAGGTAGAGATTATGCAATTGGTATGCGGTTGCCATTTTATATGCAGCAGTTAGGTTTGCGTGATATTGATATTCGTATGGATGATAAAGTAATGTATGTAAATCCCGATATGGAAGATTACGAGGAGAAAGTAAAGGATTTTATTGAAATCAATGGATGGGACAAATCTCTAAGCTTCTCCGAACGAGAAAATTTAATTGAAAGATTTATGAGCCGAGGAATTGATAGGGTTGACGCAGAAGCCTATATTGGACTGCAGGCTAAGATAGCAGAATTTTTCCGTAATACTGAAAATAGAAAATCATTTCTAAAAGTACAGGGATTACTAATAACATACGGTAGAAAATAGCAAAATTAATAGATGATTAACGTGCATTTTAGGTTTGAGGTTCCGTATTACTGAATACGGGCCTTTTCTATTTAGGTACTTGGCAGACGTGGCACCAATGGCATGTGCTGTAGCCAATACTGAGGAATATGGGCTTATCTTCCCTCCTGGCTTTTTCAAAAGCTTCAACATTCCATGGATACCAGTCTACAGGATTATGAGCGTGTTGGAGCAAGTATGGGGATTTTTCTTGCGAGAGTCTATTTGTAAATTTATGTTCAGGCATATGATTCATCTCCTAAATAATTTTTCTTATTATTACCTATTTTCAGTGATTTAATTATTGCTAGACATATCTGCTCTGTTACCATTTTAGAAGAGAGCAATACCCTATTGACGTATTAGAAAAGTTGTTGTAAAGTTATATTAAGTAAACACTTAATTAATAAGAGGTGATATTATGATAAATACAAAAAAAGTATTAGGGATTTGCACAAGTCATCGCAAAAATGGCAATAGCTCTATTATCGTAAATGAACTTTTACGGCCTTCGAAGGAAAAAGGATATGAGGTAGAAATCTTATATCTGGGAACATTAAAGATTATGCCCTGTTCAGGGTGTTTTGCCTGTAATAATGCAGGTTTTAAGTGTGTTTTGAAGGACGACCTTGAACTGGTAAAATCGAAAATTGAGGAAGCGGACGCTATTGCAATATCATCACCCAGCTATTATTTGTCCACACCGTCAACTCTTAAAGCAATCATGGACAGAACTGCTCCTTGGGCACTGGACAGAATTGTAAACAGTGATAAAAAAAAGTATGGGGTTTCCGTTTCAGTTGCTGGGGGCAGGTCAGATTGGTTTACGCTGCAAAGGGTTTTTTCTGGGTCATTCCTGGGACTTAATAATTGTGAGATCGTTGGTCAATACACCATTGACAATACTGCCTTTAAGGGGGAAGTTTTATTGTCTCCAAGCAAGCTGAAGCGAGTCAATGAGCTTGGTAAAGCACTTGTAGAATCGATTGAACATAATAAATGCATTAAATCCACCGTAAGTGATTGTGAAGATAAGCTTATATGTCAAAACTGCTTATCGGACGTTTTTCAAATTACAAAAGATGGAAATTATATTTGTCCGGTATGCAATATGGAATTGAAGCATTCATACAACCCGTTTAAAAAGGAATATCATTCTATGGGGCTCAGCAGATTTACCCCAGCGGGTGCTCTTGCTCATATAAACCATATTGGCGGTAAAATCTTGAATGGGATAGAGTTGAGTGAGGAAATAAATAAAAGATTACAGGAGTATTTGGATTGCGATATGCTTCCTGATAAGGACTTTATTGTTGAAAATGGTAATATAGATAAAGAGGATATGGTAAAATGGGATAACGAAGCCCTTGAAGAATTCAACAGGTTAGTTCCCCGTGCATTCCATGGCTTTGTCAAGAAGGCTGTTGCAAAAAAAGCGGCACAAAAGGGTATTTATAATATAACAAAGGAAGTTTTTTTACAGATAAAAAAAGAATCGGGGAATTAGAAAATGGATGAAGGAAAAAAATTAAGAAAAAGGCTTTCTGCAGAAGAGAGAAAAAGGGAGATACTGAAGCATTCCTTTGATTTAATCAGCCAAAAAGGTTTTAAATCAGCTTCCACAAGAGATATAGCAAAAGCAGCAGGTATAAACGAAGCATTAATATACAATTACTATCCTACTAAAGACGATTTGTTGAGAGCTGTTATATCCGATATTATCAATAAACAACCGATGCATGACTGTGAATTAGCAGTTGATGAGATAGATTTCCGTAATAAATTACTTTCCTTTGTTGATTTCTTTATTGGTATAAACTTAAAAAATCCTGCAGTCATTAAAATAATGCTTTATGCATGTTTGGAAGATTTTCCATTACCAAATGAATTTAATTTTAAAGAAAAAGGCACATTTTTAAATTGGTTGTATGAGTCTATAGAAAAAGGTAAAAAGGACTGGGGATTTTCTCAGAATAATAACTCCTTAGTATATATCAGTTCTTTCATGGGAGGTCTTATTTATTTTATATTACAAACATCGGTAACAAAGTTTTATAACGAACTGATCGATATTTGCGATTTTAAGGAATCATTTGTTGATGCGTTTATTAAGTCGTTAAAATAGGTTAATCCTTTCTAACAAGGCTCGGAGGTAATATCTTCGGGCTTTTAATTTTAGAGTACATGGCAGACGTGGCATCAGTGACAGGTACTGTAACCAATACTTAGAAATATTGGCTTACTTTCCTTTTTCGCTTTTTCAAATGCTTCTCTGCTCCAGGGGTACCAGTCAACTATTTAAGTTTGTATAAGACTATAGAATATAGAAGGATTTCATTGATTCTGGATTAATTCTCACTTAATTTAATGTTTTCCTGTTTATACCTATTATCAACTTTTGCATTCAATATAAGTCCAATTAGAAACAGTACGCCTCCGATTACCTTGCCCTTAGATAAAATATCCAGATATATATAATCTATAATGGCACTAGTAAGCATTTGGCCTACAAAGCGTAGTATGACTACATGTACCGCTGGTACTTTAGGGACTATAATGTTAAACATATAGGTTGTTAAAACGCCTATAAAACCTCCTAAAAAGTACGGCAGCGGAACAGACCGTATAGCTGAATAAGAAGGCATGGATTTCACCATAACAGCACACAGCATAACAGAAGATACTGTAGCCAGTAAATAGTTTATAATCACTCCATTGATCATACCTTCTCTTTGTGAAAGCTTTCCATTTAACATCATATTTATAACTATTGTTATCCCCGTTAGAAACGATAAGAATATATAGATCATTTTGCTCCTCCTTACATTGTAATCATAACTACAATTCCAAGTGAAATTATCGAAAATCCTACTATCTTTTCCTTCTTAAGCCTGTTAACCGGCATTCCAAACAATCCAAAATGCTCTACCAAGCTGGACATTACCAGTTGCCCGAATAAAGTCACTCCTATAGCAAGTGTTATCCCTATTTGAGGTATACATATATTGTTTAAAAGTATTGTTATAACGCTTAATATACCCGGTAGGAAAAACATAAGCGGTATTTCCTTTAAATTTGAAAGCTTATTTTTCTTTGTTATGGATATAATTATAATCAAAATAAATCCTAGTGCGTGAAATAGCAAAGTACTCATATAAGGTCCCGTTATACCGGCCAGCATCCCGTTAAAAAAAACCATTATGGCAAGTATAACACCATTTATAAGAGCTAAGTTTTTATACATATATAAAATCCTCCTATGGTTTACAATACTTTATAAATAAATTACAATATCCATATGGATTTGCACATGACATATGTCATGTTAAGGAGGATTTATGAGGAGAATTTTGAACAATAACCTTTTAAGCCAGTATATTGCTAAGCATAATATAGAAAACATATTTGATAAGGATATATTAAAACATGCACAGCTTCATTTTTATCAAAAAGAGGAATACATACTGGAAGCGGAGTCTAAACTTGAATATTACTATTTGCTTGTAGATGGGAAAATCAAAATTTCTTATCTTTTTGAAAACGGTAAATCAATGCTTTTAAAGTTTTATAAAGAATTTAATTCAATAGGAGATTTAGAACTTTTAAAAAACACTCCCATACTCTGCAATATTGATGCAATTGAAGATACTTATCTGATAGCAATACCATCGGATATTCTTAGAAAGGAATATTTAAATAATCTAAAGTTTCTGCACCACTTGATAGATTCTTTAAGTGAAAAACTTTATGCAACCATTAATAATAGTTCATATAACTTTGTATACCCGCTTATAAATAGATTATCCAGCTATTTGGTTGAGCATATAACAGATAAAAACTATGTAATTTTAAATTCATCCTTCATAGAAATTGCTCAATTCTTAGGAACAACCTACAGGCACCTAAATAGGACCTTTAAAGAGATGGAATCAAAAGCAATTATAAAATGTGAGAATAAAACAATCTATATAATAGATGAAGATAGACTTCGGGAATTAGCAAAAAACTTGTATATAAAATCCCTGGAATGATAGAATGCGGCGGAAAATTGTATATGATGTTTTAAGTATTCGATAGTTCTCTGGCAATATAGCTTATAAAATATTATAAATCGTCCTTTTCAACTCCTTTACTTTTCATCCTTTTACTATTTTGCATTTCGCTGCGTTTATACTCAGAAATATGACATATAGATGTCATATTTGCTTTAGTAAAATTAATGATGGAATTATCAATTCCACAAATCTATAAACTAGTGCCATGCGGTAATAATATGGGAGGATATGAAAATGACTTCAGACAATCTGCATCTCAAGATAAAAGAAGGAAGGAGTGAAAACATTTCAAATATGAGGGATGTATCAACTGATACTCCACTTGATGTGAACGAATTCAGGGGTAAGCGAGTCCTGGTCACAGGTGGAACCAAAGGCATTGGCGAAGCTATTGTCAAGCGTCTCACCCACGCCGGAGCAACCGTCATCACAACTGCGCGATCCGTTCCCGCAGATCTGCAATCGTCAGACCTGTTCATTCAGGCAGACGTCAGTACACCGGAAGGTACGAAAAAAATTGTCGAGGAAGTACTTGACCGGCTCGGTGGTGTGGACATCCTGGTCAACAACGTTGGAGGTTCGTCCTCCCCGGCTGGTGGAGTTCTCGCTCAAAGTGACGATGACTGGCAGCAGACCTTCAATGCCAATTTGTTCTCTGCTGTCCGATTGGACCGGGGGCTGCTGCCCTCCATGCTTAAACAAGGCTACGGCGTTATCATTCACATTACCTCCATCCAACGACGACTCCCGGGAAGTATGACAGTGGCGTATTCGGCGGCAAAGGCGGCCTTGACAAACTACAGCAAGGGACTGGCAACACAAGTTGCACCCCAAGGAGTACGTGTAAATACTGTTGCACCTGGCTTCACCGAAACAAAGGCCGCAGAAAGACTTATCGAACGGATGGCCAAGAACTCCGGCAGCGATTATAACAGTGCCCTGCAAGAACTTATGGAATCCCTTGGAGGTATCCCGCTCGGCCGGCCTGGCCGGCCTGAGGAAGTTGCCGAATTGGTAGCTTTCCTGGTATCTGACCGGGCTTCCTATATCACGGGTAGTGAGCATATCATCGACGGTGGAACTATTCGTACCCTCTGATATTGGACATCGGAATTATATAAGAATCATTGAATTGCCAATTACAAAATGATTAAGGAGATGATACCATGATTACAAGATTACCTCAGCCCATTGCTGTTTTCATCCAGGCAAAGAATAACCATGATAGTGATGCGTTGATTACCTGCTTCACAAGCAATGCCGTAGTCCACGACGAAGGAGAGGAATTCCGGGGAACCACCGCCATCAAGGAATGGGGTGATAGGGTCATTAAGAAATACCAAGTTACTTTAAATGTCACCGACGTAGTCGAGCGAGACCATGAGACCGTTGCCACAGTCCTTGTTTCCGGCAATTTCGACGGTAGTCCAATCTCGCTTGATTTCCACTTCACCCTGAGCGGTGACAAAATCAGTGAGTTGAAAATCCTATAATAAGGATTGCCGTTATAAACCGGATTTTTGGAGTAGATCAATCAATACAGGTATTTGAGCTGCAACAAGATAATTATTAAAATTATCAGTATCGCTAATTGCAGGTTAATGCTATGCAATAAAAATGATGGGAGGACATGAAAATGATTACAAACAATCTCCTTCTCAAACTGAAGGAAAGGAATAGTGAAAACATTACGAAGACGAGGGACGTACTGCTGAGCATGCAGGGGAAAATTGAACCTCTCCTTGATGTGAAAGTAGAGGTGGACATACGCCAAGGGGCGTCATCCTACGACATCATGTTGATTACTAAATTTAATTCAATGGAAGATTTTGATGCCTACCTGGTTCATCCAGTACATGTTGAAGTATCGAAATATGTTGGGAGTGTGGTGGAAACCGGAGCAGCCGTATGCTATGAATCCTGAGAGGGATGAAACGGTTTAAGCCGATTTATATATACCATTAAAAGGTTCTGTATTTGCGAATATGGAATCTTTTAACGTTATATATAAATCGCGTTCCTTTGCTGATTTATTTATTTGGGAGTGTTCATTATTTCGTGCTTTTTCAGTTTTCTGCAGTTAATAAATATATATAATAACCACTGAAAAACAGGAACTTATTTGGCTTGAACCCTTGTCTTCCAGATATTTTTGCTAAATAGCAACTTTTCAAATATTTTTATCTTGCGCATTAGCATGCTTATCATAAAGTGCAACAAACTCCGGTTCGGCTGGAAAAGCCAAACATGGAAATCCTAACGCTACCTATGTAGTTGTAAGTGTCATTGATAAAAATGTTGATGTTGATATTATCGAAGTTCCCTATGACTTTGAAAAAGCCGCTAAAGCCATTGAGGATAACGAAATACCGCCCAATGACTTTGCAGATATGCTTCGAAAGGGCTGATTGTTTACATTATATCAGGTTTGGGTAATTATTATACATCAAGGAAGTGGAGAAAGTACTCCGTGAAGGAAAAAGTGGCGTTTGAAAGAATATTATCAGACCAGAGGTTTCGAGGCTTATGAAAGGGTTGAAATTCTAAAAATTTAAGGAGGGGTTTTTATGTTGTCGACAGGTAAATACGCAAGCTGTAATGTAGCCGGAGATGGAAAGCTCTTCATTGAAGGTAATAACAAAGCAGAAAAGTTCAAGATCATCGACATGTCTGCTGTCGGGATCAGACTTGAAACAACGGCAACACTTCCTGAAAATACGGCAGTAAAGTTAAAAATAAGGCTTTTTGGCGGTGTGGTGGATGCAAATATGGACGTCAACGGAAAAGTTGCAAGAGCCATTGAAAAAGGTTATGAGCTCGAGTTTACCGACTTATCAGACGGTGAAAAGGAAGAAATCGACGAACTTATGCGAAACACCTGTAATATTGAAAAATAGAAAATATATCTAAAGAAAGAGGTTACCATGAAGACTGTTTATATCGCACTGCTACGGGGTATTAACGTAGGCGGAAAGAATATGATTAAGATGGCCGATTTGAAACATACCTTTGAAGCGCTGAGTCTTGGCCGGGTGCAAACGTACATCCAAAGCGGCAATGTCCTGTTCGAATCCGATGAAGAGGAAAAAACGTTGCGCAACCGCATTGAACGTGAAATTGAAGCAGTATTCGGTTTTTCTGTCACTGTTGTATTGAGAACGGCTGCCGAGTTGAAACAAGTTATCGGAAATTGTCCATTCTCGAAGGAAGCAGTAGCAGAGGCAGAGGCGTTGTCGAAAGTAGAAAGCCTTTACGTTTCTTTTCTGATTGAGGAGCCTTCACAGGAAAGGATCGAACGCTTGAACGCTTACAGAAGCGAAAACGATGAGTGCCGAATTATAGGCCGGGAAGTTTATCTTTTATTTCGCAATAGCATTCGAAACTCCAAACTTGCGAATAACCTTGAGAAACTGAATGTACCGGCGACCGTACGTAACTGGAAAACGATAAACAAGCTTGCCGTACTGGCAGAAGCCATGAAGGTCATGCCCTCCACCCATTCGAATTAACTTCTTCCAAGGAGAGCCTTCCAACATTTTTGTTTGGAAGGCTCTTTGTACAGGCTGTGTTATATATAATATTCGTTACTACAACAAATTTACAATAAAATGCTTAGCTTTTCTTGCTTTTGTTTCTTACTTTTCCCAAAGTCACTCATGGCAAATGGAAGGGTCTATTTCCCTGTCTCGGTTACCTTGATCAAATCCGGAAGAAGAGTTTGCTCATTACCCCATGTGTCTTTGTAGTAGGAGGAATTCCGAATGGTCACATCTTTCGAATCCTTCACCCGGATCACATTACGATTACCAGCACCGCTGGCCATTTGCACGGTATCGATTGTAGCATTTACAACATCATCCAGTACAATTGCATATCGATCATCATTTCTCTCAAAATTAGTAGTACAGTTTGTAAAAGTAATGCCATTAGCATGTCTTATCCAAAAGCCGTAGGAGGGTTGTATCCCAAAATCTCCAACATTATACTTGCCAACACCCAGCTCCGGGGGGCTGATTTCTGAATCCGCCGAACTATGACCCCCCTTTGCTAAAACATTAACATTTTCAAAACTTACATTCTCAATATAACCTATGTTGCGGCCGTCCGGCAATATAGGTCCGCCCTCTCCTACTTTATAACCTGCAATTATCGGAGTGGCCTTGTTTTGATCCGCATAGGGTACCCATCTCTTGGAGGGGTCGAGGTATTGACTCCCCGCATAAACCTCTTCAATATTTACATCTTTGATGATAATATTTTTTATATATCCGATATTAACGTTTTTACTCAGCAGCTCATCTCTTTCTACACCATTCTCCATGAATTTCATCCGAACAGCATCGCCGCCGATAATGCGTCCTCTGTTGGAAATTGAAATAAAGAAAGGGGCGCGCGTCCGCCTCATTTGCGATTTATGGTGTATTGTACCTGTATGTCCACAATTCAAATGAATGTTCTCAATATGTCCGCCATCATTAGTGGAAATGGAAAATCCCGCCTTATTCCCTGCCAATACATAAATATTATCTACACAAATGTTTTTAATATCGTCTGCTGTTTCACTGCCTATTTGGAATAGATTGCAATTGGTGTCACCGATAATATTACGAACGATATAATTGCCAGCAGGTCTTGTAAAGCCCAGGGAACAGTCACTGCCCGGCTTTACAATATCATCGGAACAGCCTCTGGCATAGATATTTTTAGCTGTAACATCGTTACAGGCCATATAGTCAAAGATATCTCTGGCACCACTGCCACTTTGTTTATCATAATAAAAGTCATGGGTGTTGATACCATCTGTACCCGTTGCCAACAAAGCAAAATGTCCCGCCCGATCAACTTTTAGCATGTTGCTGATGTCTGTTTGTCTCACTTCATTACTGCCATCGGCATCGATACTATTTATATAATAGGGTTCATCAGTAACAGGTGAGGCTGTTTCCTCATACCATAGATCAAGTCCGTTATCCAAACCGCCAAATTCAAAGTTCGTACATAATTTTACCGACACCATCTTATCCGTACGAAGGTCCGGGGCATTATCCATTACTCTGTCACCGGTCTGCAGTGCATCACTGCCGGTAATTCTGCCATTACCGATAATCTTAATATTATCCAACCTTTCACCAAAGAACATACTGTTTCTGAAATAGGTATGCCCTACATCCTGCTTGGTCAGGTAATTCTCCGGATCTAAATAGGGGCCTGGATCCGTTGCGGATGTACCGAAGCGATAGGCTCTATTTGAGAAAAAAGCCGGTTCCGGAGCATCTCCTCCTCGAATGGCAGACACTGTGGCATCTTGATGGATATACAGATATACATTGCTTTGCAGATGCACTGTTCTCACATTAAAAATACCACTTTCAAACAGCAGCGTACCACCGCCTAAAGAATTTAAATATAAGATTGCATCATTAATGGCATCGGTATCATCCGTTATGCCATCACCCTTAGCGCCCATAAGCCTGGCATTGAATTTACCGGAATAAAATTTTACAATGGTAGAGTCTCCCTCATTCCTGCCACCGATAACTACAAGCTTAAACCAATGCTCCGTATTTGGAGTGAGGTTTGTAACCTGTACTTCTTCACTTTGTGCTCTAACAGCAGCACTATTTTCCGTCCATGTTACACCCTTATCCGTCGATTGCATTAACGTAACGGAAGAGGCCCTCTCGGGAGCAGCCCAGCGGAAATTTACAGTTGTATATGTGCCGGCATTTTCTACATAAGTAAGGCTTTTATCCAATACTCTATGGAAGCTGGTTATAGTATTTACTGCCTTTACATTTACCGAACAGTGTGGACTGATTAATTCCTCCGGTTCGGATGTCTTATAAGAAGCTTCAAACGTATAGCTTCCCTCATCTAATTTTTCACCTTTAAAGGTTATTTGAAGATCTGCTCCATTCTGTGGCCGTAAATCAAGTCCCTTAAATGTGATAACCTGGCTTCCATCATCCTTATTATCAATAGTAACCGTGCCCACCTGCTGAAACCGGTACCCGGCACCTACCCTGCCTATGGACTGTGTTGGAAGATCCGAGAGCTTTACTTCTCCTCTGCCGATTACGTTTACCGTAGTATTATCCATGGTTGCACGAATACCCTTTGGCACCGTAAGTACAATCTCTGTTGCAGGGCTTCTCATCCCTGCAAAAAAATTCAAAATAATATCCGCTGGGGTATTTGCAGTTACCGTACTATTTAGTACTTGTATTTTTCCTCTCGGTGCACCCTTTACGATACATATCTTATAATTGTTGGAATCTTGCTCTGCACTTACAGTCAAAATATCGCCCTGCGCTATTGGGTCTATAGGTAACTTTGTATTTCCATCGGTATCTTTCACTGTATAGGTCTGGATTGTACCACTTTTAGAAGTAATTTGATTAAGAAGTTCACCCACTGTTTTTATCCCTATGGCGGTAAGACCTTCGCCTTCAGCCGTATCAACGGTATAAATATATGTATTACCTGTCGTAATAGTAACGGTATCCCCTATTATGTCACCGATATTTACTCCTTGTTCTGTCGGTACAATTAATAAATGTGTTTTCATGGCTTCACCTCTGAGTGTATTTTTAAGAGGAGCAAGTAGATTTTCTGAAATGCCACTCATAAATTGCTTTTCACTTTTGCGTCTTCAGTTCAGTTCTTTTTTAAATAATAGTATATACAAATGCAGAATTTGTCAATGCTTTGAAACCAGTGCGGCGGAAGGACGCAATGTGTATATTGAACCTTTAACCATAACAGTATATTATAATAATACAATATCAAAATTTGGTTGTGGATGAAATTTTAGGATGGCTCCCTTTTTAGCTGCAATTTTATATACAAACTACATCAACAGGTTTTATAACGCACTCCTGTAGAACCTTTTGATGCAGTGAAATAAATCAGATCTCCGATGTTTCATAATAATCCAGATTATTAATTAACTCCTTCGCTGCCGGTGATAAGGGCACATTCTTTAACCAGGTAACGCCTATACTTCTGGAAGGGATTTTCTCCATAGGCTTCACTTCATACAATCTGCCTCGGTCCAATTCGTCCTGAATGAAATTTTTTATGACGCATGCAATCCCGAAATCGTACTTTGCGAATTGTACCAGCAGGTCTATATTTCCCAGCTCAAAATCAGGTGTAACGGATACGGAATTATCTTTGAAGTATTGGTCCATATACACCCTTGAATTACTGTTTTGTTCAAGTAAAAGAATAGGGTACTGAAGGATTTCGTTCAAGGGCTGCATTTTTTGAGACAGGTATTTGTATTTTTCGCCGGTTACAAAGCAATCCTGAACTTCCATGATGCTTTTGAATTCAAGGTGGTCATCGCTAAAAGGCAGGTTGATAATACCGAAATCGATTTTACCTGCCTTCAAAAGGCTTATAATACCAGGTGTCGTTGGACATATTACATGGATTTTGATTGCTGGATGAAGGGTTTTAAATAGTTTCAAATACGGTACAAGATAGTATTTACACAGTGTATCGCTTACGCCGATCCTTACTTCTCCATTCAGTAAACTCTTAATTTCATTGATTTTCTTCTCCCCTGTAGATATAAAGCTAAAAGCCTGCTCAATATATTGAAACAGTACTTCACCTTCCGGGGTTAACTTTACTCCTTTAGAGGTTCTAAAGAACAAGGAGCATTTTAACGTCTCTTCAAGCTGCTTTATGGCTCTGCTCACAGCGGGTTGCGTTATATATAAATGCTCTGATGCTTTGGATATGTTTCCATATTTAGCCGTATAGAAAAAAGCTTTATAGAGTTCCAAGTTCATAGCTATAACCCTCCTTTATATCTGATATAAGTAATATGCATTTTATTTATATTATAGTATCTATTATAATCTAAGTATAATAAATTTCAAGGAGGTTTGATTATGAGTACGAAAATTGGCATTAATGGGTTTGGTAGAATCGGCAGGAACGCTTTTAAGGTTTTATTGGAGAAGTATGCGCAGGAACTTGATATTGTAGCTATAAACGATTTGACGGATCCAAAAACCCTGGCTCATCTTCTAAAATATGACTCCGTATTCGGAAGATTCAACGGTACTGTTGAAGCATTGGATCATTCACTACTGGTTAATGGCAAGGAAATAAAAATACTGGCTGAAAGAGATCCTGGAAATATCAACTGGAAAGACCTTGGAGTTGAAATCGTCCTTGAGTCTACAGGACTATTTACAAAAAGAGAGAAAGCAGAAGTTCATATTACCAAAGGTGGAGCAAAAAAGGTAATTATATCCGCACCTGCAACCGATGAGGATATCACTATGGTTTTAGGCGTAAATGAGGACAAATACGAGGCGGATAAACATCATATCATTTCGAATGCATCCTGCACTACCAACTGCTTAGCTCCTTTTACCAAGGTGCTGCATGAAAACTTCGGCATAAAAAAGGGATTAATGACTACTGTACACTCTTATACCAACGACCAGAAAATATTGGATTTACCTCATAGCGATATACGGAGAGCACGAGCTGCGGCTATGTCTATAATACCGACAAAAACAGGAGCCGCAAAAGCAATCGGGCTTGTTATCCCCGAATTGGCAGGAAAATTAAATGGCTTTTCTTTTAGAGTGCCTACACCTGCTGTTTCTGTAGTTGACCTGGTGGTTGAGACAGAGAAAAGTGTTACTAAGGATGAAGTAAATGCTGTATTGAAGGCTGCATCGGAGGGAGATTTGAAAGGTATACTTAACTATTCGGAGGAACCCTTAGTCTCTGTAGATTATAAGGGTGACCCAGCTTCCTCTACCATTGATGCATTGTCGACCATGGTTATTGAAAGCAATATGGTTAAGGTGGTTTCATGGTATGATAATGAATGGGGATATTCCAACCGGTATGCTGACTTAACTGCTTTTGTTGCAAGGAAGGGTTTTAAATAAAATGCGATAATTTTATATAGTCTTATCAATATAAAATTGCTTCTGATGCAGCAGCAGAGGCTTTCACAGCAAGGTAGAAATCAAAACAGGAGGAAGGAAGTTTCTAACGATACTTTCTTCCCTCTTTGCTTTCAAAAGCTCCCTCCCCTAAGGCTACCCGCCTATCGATGTGGGCACGCATAGAGAAAAAGACCTTGGTTACCAAGGCCTTTTTTAAGGGTATCTACTATACAAATACACTGGACCATTCTCTTCTAGCCCATCGTTGTAGCTTTACCTGTATTCGTATTTATTTCACCATTCTTTATATTGGCGCTAACCAGTTTGGAAATTACCAGGTCACCCGATACATTCAAGGTGGTTCTGCACATATCCAAAAGTCTATCTACACCCAGTATCAACCCGATTCCTTCTGCTGGTATGCCCACCTGCGTCAGTAGCACAACGATTAATGGCAATGAACCACCGGGTACACCCGCTGTTCCTATACCGGCTAAAATAGACATCAAAACTACAAGAACCTGGCTTCCCAAAGATAAATCAATGCCATAAACTTGTGCCAGGAATAAGACAGTAACACCTTCAAACAATGCCGTTCCATTCTGGTTCGCTGAAGCTCCGATAGTTAATACGAATCTGGCAATTTGGGGCGGGATTTTTAACTTAACTTCCGCCGTCTCTAGTGCCACCGGCAGGGTCGCATTGGACGAAGCTGTTGAAAATGCATATAAGTAGACTTCTTTGCATCCTTTGAAGAATTCCCAGGGAGAGGTTTTGGCAAAGATTTTAAGAAAGCCTGCATATACAACAAACTGTTGAACCAGAAGACCTAAAACAACTACACCGGCATAAAATGCAAGGTTTTGAAGGAAGCCGGCACCCAGCTTGTAGGCTGTATTGAAAACAATACCGAAAATGCCTAATGGGGCCAATTTCATGGCAAAATCAATAACTTTTAATGATGCTTCAAAAATCGTATTTAACCCTTGGATCAGCGGATTGTTATCCTCCTTCACTACCAGGCTGAGGGCATATCCGAATATGAGCGCAAATACCATGAGGGCTATGATTTCACCTTGGAAAGCTCTCACAGCAGAATCTACAGGGTTTTGGGGGAGTAAATCCACAATGTATTGGTACCATGGCTTGCCCTCCACGGCCTTAACATTTTCCTGGATTTTTATTACGGATTGATTGGTTGATAGTGCCTGCTTGTCAAAAGCAATTCCAGCTCCTGGCTGTAGAGCACCCGTCAGCGCTATGGCAATAATGACCGCCAACCCGCTTAGGGCAATAGTAAAGGCCATGGATCTTACAGCAACTTTTCCTAGCCCACGTCCTTTTCCCAGTTCAAAAACACCCAGTATCAATGCTGATACCAGCAACGGAACAACCACCATGAAAATCATCCGTAAGAAAATAGATCCAACCAGGGTAAATAGTTCAGTTACGGTTTGCATAAACGGAAAAACCTTAACGGGCAATAAATAGAAGGCAATCAGCCCTCCAACGATACCTAAAATAAACCCCAGCAAAAGCTTCTGATGCTGCTTCATATTATCCTCTCAATCCCCCTCTTCATTTTTTGACTTATAATGAATTCATATTAGGTTATATATACTTCATTATATAATACAAAGCTTTCTAATTCAAACAAAACTAATTGAATTACTATAATATTGGGGCAGGTAATTTTTCACTATTTAAATTACGGCCTGCATTGTTCCTTTCAAGAAACCTTTGTTTGATAGATCAGAGCTTTATCTTATAAATAACATGATTAACGGCAGCACTATGGATAGTACTGCTAGAAAAATGGCTCCTATGGCAGGAAATACATCCTTCTTTTTCCAAACACTTTTTGCATAGCTAAAGGTGTATAACGAAGGCAAAATTATAATAATTGCAACAATATATTTCACTTATTCTTCTCCCTCTGTTGAAAGAATTGGAGAGGTTTTGATCATGGTTCCCGTCCGCCTGATCGCAAATTCTACATCCGTCGAAACTTCTGCATCCTTAAACTGCCTATACCATTCATATTGCAGCCATTCCTGCCTTGTGGCAAAGCTCATTTGGGCCGTTAATCCATATTTAAACACATCCGCATTCAAACCCTTACATTTCTCTATGGTCTTTTGCATTTCACCTTTTACATAATTTCTGAACTCATTTTCAATAACAGGCTTTAAATCTTTGCTTTCATAGTTAACCGAGCTCTGTATAGCCATAATATCACCTTCGAGGGTTATCTTTTGATGAATCACAGGTTTGTTATTCTCATACATTACTTTTGTAGAAGGCTTTTTTTCCATTCGCACATCAAGTGTTATTGCAGTATCGGGCTTTTTGGGGTCTTTTATAGCAAAAAAGCCTCTTTTGAATTCTCCCCTTGCCATCAACATCATCCGTGATTCATCGCCATTTAGTTCCCCGACCATTTTATCTCCATCAAATATGGCGGTACCAAAATATTCCACTTTATTTCCGCCGCTTCTTACAAGCTCTCCCGCATAATAGTCTCCACTTGTCCTGAATTCCTTTTCATCCGTCTGTTCTTCCTGCTCAAACTTTTTAAAGTCATTCACTGCTGCAAGAACAGTAATTGCCGTCCGTGCCGGTGATTTAGCTGCATCAATCACTTCACCGTAAGTAGTATTATGGAAAAGTCCGGTTTCTAACGATTCTCTCATGATATCCTCCTGCATCTTGGATAAGGCTGTACCTACTAAAGGAGAATTCTGTTTTATGAAATCGCTTGCTTTCCCTTTTGTAACGATCATATACACTGTTCTTCGTATTTCCCTGTTCCTGACAAATCCGTTAATGTATGCCCCGATGCCCTCCCTGGCTAATTCTTCACTGATAACAAAATACTTTGTGTGCATGTAATTAAGCGTTCTCGGCAAATAGGAATTGATCATATTGGCACCCGAATAGAAGGTGGGTGCATCAATGGATATAGAAACATATCCGTCTTGTTCCTGGGTATCACTTCCTCCACTGGGTCCCCTTTTCTGTCCTCCCCCTCCTTCCTTTTTCATGGTCGGCATCTGCACAGTCATGCGAAGCACATCGGTCACTCCTTTATCCAAACCAATGGTGTACACATAGGCGAAGTCGTTTATCTCATGTGCGTCATAACAAGCCGTTAGGGTTGACAATATCAAAACACTTACCATTAGAAGCAGTAAAAATTTACGCATCTGACGCAGCCCCTTTCTTTTTCCGTAGTACTGCCGCAATTAATGCAATCAGAGGTAAGCCGAAATAAATGATCCATCCATATTCTCTTGAATTTTGAATGTATCCTGTAACAACACTAATAAGATCCTTGGGTATCAATACAATTGCGAAATACAGGATTGCAGCAGGAAGAATAACAGGTCTCATATCCTGTATCCGGAACATTTTGCAGTAAATACTTATGGAACAGTAAAACAGGAATGTAACCGTAATCAAGGTGGCAATATTCCATGTAAAAAGAAAAACGGGGTCAAGTCTTTGAATAAAGCTGCTGTAGTTTACCTGCCTGATCATCTCATAGACGGGTGCTGTAATCTCTTGTCCAGTTTCAACAGGAAAGGCCAGTGCGAAGCAAAGCAATGCGGAAGAGATTAATAGCGCTGATAGTACCAGGCTCATGTATCCTGTCTTTTTAATATATTTTGAGCCTTGCAGGGAGCTTGCTATCACTGCTACAGTCACTACCTCTCCATAGGCAGAGCTTCTTCTTAACCCATGTATTACCGTCTCACCCAATCCGTTTCCAAGAATAGGGAACAATCGTCTTATATCGAAGTGCTGTGAGGAAAGTAAAATAATAGTCAAGTAGCTAAACAGCAGCGCAAAACCTGCTAATTTTGAGAACCTTGCGATCGCTTCCAGTCCCCAAAAACTCAAGGATATGATAACGACTACTGCGATTCCGATCAAAAAACTCGGCGGGCTCAAAGGCAGGGTAAACACCTTTATAACCTCAATAAATTCCCGTAAGAATATTGCACTGATTAACATTAAATAGGCAGATAAAACAAAGGATAGGATAAAGCCTAAAAACCTTCCCAAGGCTATCTCAAAAATTTCCACAATGTCTTTACCGGGAAAGCGTTTCAGCAGCAGGTAAATAAAGGTAAAGCCTATAGTAGCTGTTGCCGCCGATATCAGCGTCATATACCATCCGGCTGTCGCAACAAACCGGGCCAAAAAGGCGGGACTTGTAAAGAACATTTTAGAACTGATGGTGATAGTCATGAGACATATGGCTTCCTGTGCTCCAAACTTGCCCTCTTTTATCACTTATCATCTCCTCCTTTTTGCTTCGTCCACCCACGCGATATGTGGGGCTGCCTTCGAACGTTTTGAGAGTTGATAAAGTCTGCCCGCATTTCCTGTTTCCAGATAGGGTGCTTGATAATAATATCCGTTCCCCTCTTGGTCTTTGGAGCAATGGGTGAAAAATACGGAGCACCGAAGGATTTCATGCCGCACGCCCAGCTACCTAAAATGACAATGCCTGCGGATAAGCCGTAAAAACCTGCTGTCGCCCCCAAAATGGTGAATATGAACCGGATAATTCTTAACCCAATGGAAAGGGAATAATTTGGTATTGCAAAGCTGCCTATACCTGTGACTGAAACAACAATGATCAGTATCGGACTTACAAGCCCGGCAGCAACAGCGGCCTCTCCCAGGATCAGTGCTCCTATGATACCCAGTGTCTGCCCGATAATACCCGGCACTCGTATTCCACCTTCCCGTATCAGTTCAAACGCGATTTCCAGCATTAGTATTTCGATTACTGCGGGAAACGGTACTTCTTCCTTTGATTTGGCAATGGAAGATAAAAGTTCCGTCGGTATCATTTCCTGATGAAACAGCGTCAGTGCTATATACAGTCCCGGAAGAAATGTTGCCAGTAAAATTCCTATAATTCTTACAAATCGTAAGGCTGTACCATACTGCCACCTTAATGCCGAGTCTTCGGAAGTGTGAATAAGGTGTAAGAAGGAAATGGGCACGATAAGGGCAAAAGGTGTACCGTCAGCAAAGATAACAACCTTACCGTCCATAATAAAGGAAGCTGCCCTGTCCGGCCTTTCCGTAGTCAGCATCTGCGGGAACAGTGCAAACGGATTGTCTTCGATCAACTGTTCCAGCATTCCGATTCCCATGACAAAATCGGTATCAATACTTTTGATTCTTCTTTTGACCTCCCTGACCACCTCGGGGCTTGCAGCCCCATCAAGATAAAGCACGGCACAACACTTGTTGTTTGCATTTGGTATTCTAATAATCTCGATCATGAGCTTCTCATTTTTGACACCTCGCCTCATGAGTGTCAGGTTCGTCTTCAAGTTCTCGTTAAAGCCCTCATGAGCCCCCATGACTACCGACTCGGTGACAGGCTGTTCCACACTCCTTTTTTCAAACCCGATGGTCTCCATTAAAAGGCACTCTGTGCAACCCTCGATGAATAAAGCAGTTTTCCCGGTTAATACTTCCTTTATAATTTCATTGATTTTTTTCTCTTTAGAGATTTGATTTACTGACAAAACACTCTCCATAATATAGTCAGCAGGACATTGCTCACCTAATTCGTCGAAGTTGTCCTTTGACATTAACTGCGGCAGTAAATCACGGTTCAAGGTCTGTTTATCTATCATACCATTGACAAAGACCAGAAAAGCCTTTAGTTTTCTGGCAATTTTAAATTCACGTATGATAATATCGTTGTTTTTGGGTACAGAAAATCTTTGTTTTATAACCTCAAGGTTGTTAGACAGGTTTTGAGAGACCTGTCCGGTAGCCAGATTTGTGTCGTCACCAGTATCCGTATTTTTCCTGCTTTCATTCCATTCCTCAACCGCCATGGGAGTTTTTTTAGATTTCTGTTTATTCGCTTCCTGGTTTCCTGAGACATTGGTATTATCCTGATTGGCAGTTGTTTGAACCTTTTTTTGTTGTGAAGTATTATTCTGTTTTTTTTCATATTTACTTTCTAAAAGTTCATATCCACCTTCTACGTCCTTTGGCTCTTTGTATGTAAATAGATTCGTTAGCCTTTTAATAATTCCCGGCATTTATACTGCACCATCCTATATATCATCATCACACTTCCTCCGCTAATGGTACTATGTAAATAGGAAGTATTAACTCAGGATTATTTTTTCTTTTATCCCTTTATTTATTCAAGGATTTATGACTGTCAGCATTGGAGAACTAAAATAAAAAATCAAGGCTCTGATGGTTAACTCTCATCAAAGCCTTGATTTTTTATTATTAACTCTCTTTGCTGGCGCAAAGTCCTACAGCTACTTTTTAGGACTAATTTTCTCCCTGTTATTCATATACTGTCTAAGTACTTTAGGTATATTTACACTTCCATCCGCATTCTGGTGTACCTCTAACAGCGGTATAAGGATTCTTGGTGATGCAATTCCTGTGTTATTAAGGGTATAAGCAAATTTTAGCGTACCATCCGTATCCCTATATCTGATGTTCGAGCGCCTTGCCTGAAAGTCATTCAGCGTTGAACAGGAATGAGTCTCGCAGTAGTTATTTCTGCTGGGCATCCATGTCTCCACTTCATGCTTTCTCACCTGACCGATGCCTATTTCGCCTGTACAGGCCAAAGCTACGCGGTATGGAAGCTCAAGGTCCTGAAGTATTTCCTCCGTATTGTTTAAGATCTCATAATGCAGTCTTTCCGCCTCTTCGTCGTCAGCCCTGCATAGGATGACCTGCTCTACTTTCTGAAACTGATGTACTCTGTATAAGCCCCGTGTGTCTTTGCCATAGGTTCCGGCTTCCCGCCGAAAGCATGTGGAATACCCGGCGTACCTTTTGGGCAATTCTTCAGGGCTCAGTACTTCATTCTGGTGGTAGGATACCAGGGCAACTTCAGACGTTCCTATAAGGAATAGATCATCCTCCGGGATTTTATATGCCTGTTCATAGCCGATAGGAAAATATCCTGTTCCCTGCATGGCACTTTCTCTAACCATCAGGGGTACCGTTATGGGAGTGAAGCCTTTTGCAGAAAGTTTATCGATTACAAATCTGCATACAGCCATCTCCAGCAATGCACCCTCATTTTTCAGAAAGTACGACCTACTGCCGGCAAACTTCACCGCCCTGGGGATATCAACCAGATCAAGGCTCTCCGCCAGCTCCAGGTGATCTTTTGGGGTAAAACCGAACTCCGGTATATTCCCCCACCTTCTGATTTCAACATTATCTCCGTCATCCTCGCCGATAGGTACTTCCGGAGCGGGAACACTCGGAACTGTAAGCATGATATCGTCAAACTCCTTTTTAATAGCAGAAAGCCGGGCTTCCAGTACGGACAGTTCCCCCTTGATTGCTTTAACCCTCTCAATGGCAGCATTTTTTTCAATCTCATCCATATGTGGCGTCTGTTTTGAAAGATTGTTCCTTTCCGCTCTAATGGCATCTATTTGTGCCGTCGATTCTCGAATCTGGACATCCAACCCTAACAACCTATCAATATCCGCATTCATTAACTTATCAACAACAGCTTTCTTAACGATATCTGCATTGTTTCTTATATAATTAATATCCAACATAGTAAAACCCTCCTACCTTTGTTCATAAAATTGCTCAGTAAAGAACAAATACGGCATAGCCGTTTTGTTTGCGATAGTTTCCTTAACATTAAAAAAACCCCCCATCCCTGAAAAATCAGGGACGAGAGGTAAATACCCGTGGTGCCACCCAAATTAATTAGATAGAATCTAATTCACTTTCATGCACGATAACCGATGCAGCGGGTTGGCTCTTCACCAACGTCTCCGGAGTGGAATTCATAACGGACTCCGGTTGATTCACACCAAACATCAACTCTCTTATACAGAGTATGTACTACTTTCCCCGTCACAGACCTATAATATTATTCGTATCGAGCTCGATATTTCTATCCATTGTATTATATTGTATAGCCTTTTGCAAGGGCATAATTGGGTTCTCTCTAATTTTTTCCCTTGAAAGTTATTATCTGCTCATTGTCAGGGATCACAAAAGTACTGCAATGGGCCCATGCGGATTAATATACTCCGAGATTGTATCGTATTGAATGGGAAATTCGATAATACCTAGAGCATGAGCCGTATAGCGTTGCTCTGAGTAAAAAATCACCAAATCCTTTTCCGTAAGATAGTATTGCTGATCATAATCTACATGTTTGAAGTCGTATAGATTATACCCATTATCCATACTTTGCTTCAGAACAATATCACTGGTCTTTGCAATGTAATTACTTCCCTGTTTAAAGAGATCCCCAAAATACCAACGCTCTCCGCCAGCCAGGTCAAAAACCAACGCTATGGCCCTATTTAAGGGGTATGCAGCATATTTGGCATAAGCAGTATGCTGAAAATAAATACTTAGGATATTTTTCTCATTTAACGTAATCCGATAATCCCCTGTTACTGAAACTAAAGGATCCGTATAGTAATTTTGTTCAAAAAGAAAAAGTTTGAGTGCCCTGTCAATTTCAAAGTTTATTTTCTCCTGGACAGTTTCGTCGGGCAGTCCGGCAACTGCCAGGAAGCTAATGTCCAGTCTTTCACTTTTCCACTTCTTCGGTATAATCCTTGCTGTGATGGATTGTGATGCTTCCATATTCAATCCCCCATTGCTATGTATAGTGAAGTATTCCTAAATCATATTATGGTATGTGGATACAAAAAGTGTTAGATCGGCGTCTATTTTAGTCTATCTGCGCAGCTTTAAATTTTTCAAATCTTTCGATAAAATCAGGGTTTTCCATAATAAATCGATTTAATAAATCTATGGTTTCCAGTGTACGGGTACTAATATTATGTTCGATAAGCTCGGTTTCTACCAAGGCGTTTTCCGCAGTCCCAATAGATTTTAAAAAGGTTTCGATGATAGTATGACGTTTGAAGAGGAACTCACCGATTTCTTTTCCTTTCTCTGTTAAAAAGATAATCCCATACTTCTGGTAATCAAGCATCCCTAATTGAGTTAACTTCTGCACCATTTTTGTCGAAGAGGAAGGATGTACATTTAATAACTCCGACAGGGTATTAATACGGAGATATCCCGCTTCCAAACTATTTCTGTAGATCATTTCGAGATAATCCTCCATGGCAGAGGTTAAAAGACGCTTCTCCTGTTCCAAAAGCTGGTAGCCACGGACAGTATGAAATCCTCGGTCATTATTCATTCTTTATCACAGCCTTTTCAAAATTGGATTACAAAATATCCCGCTATACTCATTATATGCGTAACACTTTCGGTTTATGGCACATATATTGGTCTTAGGCAAAACAATTTACCACCGCCAACTAGGATGAAATAATATATTAACTAAAATTAATGTTTACACGGAGGTTGTTATTTATGGAAGATAGGTTAGTTCCCTTACATCAACTCCCCATCGGAAAGAGTGCAAAAGTTAAACTATTAAATGCCGATGGAAATATCCGAAGAAGAATGCTGGATCTTGGGCTGATCATGGATACACAGATTGAAGCCCTGCAAAAAAGCCCCTCCGGGGACCCGACAGCGTACCATATCCGTGGTGCCGTCATTGCACTTCGTTCTGAGGAAGCATCAAAAGTGCTTGTAGAAACACAACATTAGGAAGGAGAGAAGGATTTTTATGGGACTTACAAATCAATCAACCGGAATCAGTGTATTAACTGAAGTGTTTCAGGCAAAGGTCAATGCACCTGAAGAACTGGTTATTGCGCTGGCTGGAAATCCAAATGTGGGCAAAAGTACCGTATTTAACAGTCTGACAGGTCTGAATCAGCATACGGGCAACTGGCCTGGTAAAACGGTAACAAATGCACAGGGACATTATAAGCATAAGGATAAGGATTTTATTTTGGTGGATATTCCGGGAACCTATTCGCTGATGTCGAGTTCCAGCGAAGAGGAAGTAGCAAGAAATTTCGTATGTTTCGGAAAACCAGATACGACTGTGGTAGTGGCAGATGCCACCTGCCTTGAAAGAAACCTGAATCTGGTACTTCAAACACTTGAAATTACAGATAAAGTTGTTGTATGCGTTAATTTAATGGATGAAGCCAACCGGAAGAAAATACATATCGATATGGATAAGCTTTCAAAACGTCTCGGTGTCCCTGTAATTGGAACAAGTGCAAGGAGCAGTAACGGCTTAAAAGAGCTCATGGATGCAGTGTATAAAGTTTCAAACAAGCAGCTTGCTCCTACCCCTTTAGTGGTTCCATATGACAATATAATAGAGAATGCTGTCAACTTGATTGAACCTCATGTAGCCAGACTTGTTGGAGGAAAAATCAATAGTCGTTGGGTCGCCCTTAAGCTGTTGGACGGAGAAAGGACGATAATAGCCTCGCTGAATGATTTTCTCGGCTACACGCTGACAGAGGACGAAGCCCTTTTGAACCAGTTAAAAAAAGCAAAAGAGTATTTGGCGCAAAACGGAGTAAATAACGATATATTCCGCGACAAAGTTGTATCAAGCCTTGTCAGGACAGCAGAAAGTATAAGCGATGATGTAGTTACCCTTGAAAATAAAAAATACAACGATACGGACAGAAAAATTGATCGTATACTCACGTCCAAGCGATATGGTATTCCTATTATGATAGGCCTTCTCGGCGTGGTGTTCTGGCTAACCATCACAGGAGCAAACATTCCATCTGAGCTTATAGCAACATTTCTATTCTGGGTTGAAGGTCATTTGACAGTCTTCTTCCAATGGGCGGGCGCTCCGGAGTGGCTGCATGGTATTTTAGTCCTGGGTATGTACCGGACACTAGCCTGGGTTGTATCCGTTATGCTGCCACCCATGGCCATCTTCTTTCCTCTTTTTACACTTTTGGAAGATCTGGGATACTTGCCCAGAATCGCCTTTAACCTGGATAATTTTTTTAAAAAAGCATGTGCTCATGGAAAACAAGCATTGACCATGTGCATGGGTTTCGGCTGCAACGCAGCAGGGGTCATCGGCTGCAGGATTATCGATTCACCCAGAGAACGTTTAATCGCTATCCTCACCAATAACTTTGTTCCTTGCAACGGACGCTTCCCAACGCTTATCGCCATCTCAACCATTTTTATCGGTGGTGCTGTTTCCAATATATATCAGTCTCTGGTTTCTACCATTGCCATGATATGCATTATCGTTTTTGGGGTCGTTATGACATTGCTTATATCAAAAATACTCTCAAAAACCATATTAGTGGGATTGCCCTCTTCCTTTACATTGGAATTGCCGCCGTATCGTAAGCCTCAAGTCGGGCGGATTATTGTACGTTCTATTTTTGACCGGACATTATTTGTTCTAGCCCGTGCCATATCAGTAGCAGCCCCTGCCGGACTGGTCATTTGGGTTATGGCCAACATCCAGGTTGGAGACATGAGCCTGTTAACTCATGGAGCAAATTTCCTGCAACCTTTTGCAAACTTAATCGGTTTGGATGGTTACATCCTGATGGCATTTATACTGGGACTTCCGGCAAATGAAATTGTTGTACCCATCATAATCATGAGCTATATGGCAGCAGGCAGCATGCTGGAACTGGACAGTCTTCAGGAATTAAGAAGTTTGTTGCTTTCTCATGGGTGGACGTGGCTGACAGCAGTATGCGTAATGTTGTTCTCTCTCATGCATTTCCCTTGTGGTACGACACTCTGGACAATACGTAAGGAAACACAAAGTGCCAAATGGACATTCCTTTCGTTCCTTATACCTACTGTAACCGGAATTGTAGTTTGTTTTGCAGTAACTCAGATTGTTCGCCTGATGGGGCTTGTATAGTTAATAGCTTTTCATCAAGGTTCATACAGAAAGGAGATGGAATCTGCGCTTCCCACGCAGCCATCTCCTCAATTATTTCCTTATGGGCTTTTTCTCTATGCGTTCGTTCTATTTCTGACGAATCCACACTTGCATTTCTCCCGGTCCTCGGTTTCCCCAAAGATAATAAGGGACCGCTAGGACATCTTCCGTCTTTTCATATCCGTCACGGAACGTACGGTACAGGTCATCTTTCCAATCAGACTCCTCTGTACGAATCGCTTTTCCTTTAATTACGACGACTCCTCCAGGAAGGCTCTCATCCCGTTCTGTAGTGATCTCTTCTTTCAGTGCAAGTGAAAGTGCAGAAAGATTGGCCCCATTGTCCAGTTGTTCAAAACAGTATACGATGGGACCTCTTTGGAGAGCCACTTTTCCTGCATTCGCCCTGACTTTCGGGTTGGCCTGCATAATTTCGACCGGCATGGATAATTCCAGTTCGATCCTGTCTCCGCTCTTCCAGCTTCCATCCACCATGGCATAGCCTTGCACTGTTTTGCTATTGAGGTCTACGGATTCACCATTCACTTTTGCCTTCCACGCCTTGCACCATCCTGGGATTCGCAGGGCTATGGTAAACGGTTTGGATATATCAGAAGCAATTTGGAAACTCACCTTTTCATTCCAGGGATACTGGGAGTCCTGAATGATTTTCACCTTTTGACCGCCGACCTCCATTTCGGCTTCTCCGGCAATATAAAGATGTGTGTAGAGGATATCGTCTTTTACTGAGTAAATATATTGCCCTAGGGAGGCCAGGAGTCTTGCAATATTCGGCGGGCAGCAAGCGCAGCCGAACCATTTCTGCCGCTGTGGCTTTACATGGTGTTTTCCTGGGTTTTTATCACATGCATCCGGCCAGACCTCCAGAGGATTTACATAGAAGAAGCTTCTACCGTCCCTGGATAAGGAGCTTAATATAAGGTTATAAAGTATTCTTTCCATCACGTCTGCGTAAATGCCGTCGGCATCCATTTGCTGCATCCGGTGTGCAAAGAAAATAAGCCCGATGGACGCACAGGTTTCAGCATAGACAGTATCATTGGGAAGATCATAATCAAAACTGAAGGCCTCACCATGGTGTGTGGAACCAATGCCTCCTGTGATATACATCTGCTTATGAATAATGTTGTCCCAGAGCCTCCTGCATGCCTGATAAAGTTCCCTGTCCCCCGTTTCGGCAGCAATATCGGCCATTCCGGTGTACATATAAACAGCTCTCACCGCATGTCCTACTGCTGCCTCCTGGTGGCGGACCGGTAAATGGGACTGGTTGTATTGAAGATCCGGGGCCGGAACTTCTCTTTTTGTCCAATGGGATATTTTGTTTCTCTTCTCTTCCCATTCCTGAGTAAAATAATTCGGTTGATTGCCTCGTTCATCAATAAAAAATTTGCTCAGTTTCAGGTACTTTTCATTTCCAGTAGCTTTATACAGTTTAACCAATGCCAGTTCGATTTCCTGGTGCCCTGGGTACCCCTTCAGTTTTTCCGGTTCCGGTCCAAAGATGGAATCGATATAATCAACAAACCTGCACATGACATCCATAAGCTTTCTTTTGTTTGTTGCGTTGTAATATGCAACTGCAGCTTCTATCATATGCCCGGCGCAATAAAGCTCATGGCATTCATACAGGTTGGTCCATCTTTTTTCCGGTTCCTTGATGGTAAAATAAGTATTCAGATATCCATCGGGCTGCTGTGCTTTCTCGATGATATCAATCATTCCATCCGCGGTCCGTTCCAATTCCGGGTCCGGATGCTTTTCGAGGCTATAGGCTACAGCTTCCAACCACTTGGCTACATCACTATCCTGAAAAACATTTCCGTAAAACTCCCCTTCTTCCAAACCGGCTGCAATTCGAAAATTCTTCACTGCATGACTGGGGGCTGCATCTTCGACCCTATCATTTAATGCCTCCCATTGATAAGGGATGATGGTATTGCGTACCAAATCCAAATAATAAGACCAGAAATCATCCCGGATGCTGACATCTTTTATTGATACAGGTTTTAATTTTACACTGGATTCCATCCTTTTCACTCCTTCATTGTGCCAAAGTCTTTAAATTTGTTTTAAATAACAAAGTGTAAAAATAAGCATTTGAAACTTAAAAGCTTCTGCATTACAATATAAGTATGGCACACATTTTTTTGTATGTCAGTGGATAAAAAGTAGAAAAGGTGGCGAATATTGACCTGTGTTTTACCTGAGAGCCAGTATTGAAAATCCAATTTCCTTTGCATCTGCGGGTCTCTTTATCGCAGATACTCCATGGACACATATGAGAAGAGTCATTGACAGCTTTGAGATTATACTCGGAGTCAAGGGAGTAGCATACATACAACAGGAGGAGGATAAATACATTGTAAAGGAGGGTGATGTTCTTCTTCTCATGCCCGGGCATGTTCATAAAGGGTATGCTATATCCGGAAAAGGAACGTCTTTTTTTTGGATGCATTTCTACTGTAATGGAGAATTTGATATTTTGGAGGATAAAAGTGCGGAAGACGAGATCTTATTGGCAAATAATAATCCTTATTTAAACAGTCTGAACTCAAAAATACTGATTCCTACATTTTTTACTCCCGCGAACATAGAAAGACTTCATATCCTTTCACGGCAGCTTCTCCATGTCTATGAGTCCCGATATTATACAGGACAGGGAATGAATTACCTTCAGACCTCCCTGCTGATTGAGCTGACAGAGCAAGTAATTGCCCAAGGTACGAAAATGGCAACCGCGCACCCGACAAAGGACCACCTTCCTAAAATCCTGGAGTGGATTCGCATCCATTCCGAAAAAGAGATTTCTCTTCAGCATGTTGCTCATGAGTTTAACTATACAAAGGAGTACCTGGCCCGGTATTTCAAGAAAAACATGGGAATGAGCATGCAGGAATACATCCATAATCTGAAAATATCGAAAGCCAAGGAACTTTTATGCCAGTCTGACCGAAACATCAAGGAAATCGCCAATGGGCTGGGTTTTCAGGATGAGAAGTACTTTATGAAGCTGTTCAAGCGGCACGAAAAAATAACCCCCCGGGAGTACCGGAGAGCTTATAATATGACACATTTAAATAACCGGTAGTGACAGCTATATACAATAAGACTGGCAACTGCTGATTTGGCGTTTGCATAGTCAAAGCTTTTGGGGCTATGCGGGCGTCGAATCAGCTAAGTTCCATCTTAAATTGTATACCTATACCTCAAAATCCGTGTTCACAAGTCCATGGTAGTAATTACCCTTATAGGCAGTGAATTTGATCAGGGCGTAGTCAGGATCAGTGTACCCCAGTGGATAATACCGCTCCATTCCGTCACTCCAAAACTCTTTCCTTTTACCGTCATCATAGGAGACCTCTGCTTTACCTGTAAGCATGAGCCCCTCGAAGGTCTTTTCGTCGTGGAAATAGAGACTTGCATTTGGATTTGCCTGTATTTGCTTTACCCTTCTTGAAGAGGTATTGGAACAGAACCAGAACTCCTTAAGCCCATCAGCAGCAGTTTTGATCATTGCCTTAAGTTGCGGAATTCCGTTTTCATCAATGGTTCCCAAAACTCCTGTAAAACTACGTGCTGCGAGGCTTAATGACTTTTCCATTTTGTCATTGCTCATTTTTAAATCCCCCATTTATTTAAATTCTATTGCATCCTTTCTAAGAGCCTTCACCTTTTTCAAATATTCAGTCACATTGACATCCTCCTGCAGGGGATAGGTATAATGTAAACTTTGAGCTACATCCATACCGATCTTTCGAATCAGCTTTCCGGCATTAAAAAGTGCAGACCATATTTCGTCGTAGCTTGTACCGGAAAAGGTTGCAGCAAACTCATTGTAAATATCCCCAGGAAGGTATCTTTTGAGCCATTTCCCACATTTACCGACATTCACCTTCCAGTCATGTTGCATACCCACATACCATGACAATAATTTTACGACACATTCCTGCAAAATTACATCATGCGTATATCGTGCCAAGGAGTATTCATCACGCCAGATGCCTTTTGCCACATATGTCTGTATCCACCAAGCTTCATTCATAATCTCATCAAACTCTTTCCTTGTCGGCTGCTTGACAAAATGACTGCTATCATCCGGCGGAGAAAGCGGTTCAATCCGATGGTCCTTATCTAAAAGAACTTTCGTCAGGCTGTCAGCCTGTATGGTTTCAGCAATGCATTCTATAGGGTGAAAGGACAGGTCGATTCGAATTCCATCTTTAAACTGCATCAGAAAAATGTACGCATCTTTCCCACCAATAGTAAAATCATTCTGCTGTAAAATCACCAGATCGCCAAAGGGTTGAATCCAGTCCTGATGATCCAGATAGTATTTCGGATCGGTAACCGAGAATACTACATCATAGTCTTGAAAGATATCTTTTGGCGCATTGGGATTCACCCTTGAACCATTTAAGATAACTGCCCTCACATTAGCCTCATTTTTTGCAAATTCAAGTAGCTGGGTCATTACTTCATTTTTGCTACGCATGGCACACATCACCCCGCCCTAAATTAATATAATATCTATCCATAGCTTCATTTCACAACCGTTATTCCAGCCTCATCTGTTTTAAAAACTTGCCTGCCTCTCTGCGTTTTCTAAAAATAATGATGTTTTTATCCTTCCGTTTTTCCAGCTTTTCCTTATTCCTGCACCCTGCAGATTTGGGAAAATTCCATATGTACTTCATAAACTCATAATCAATCTTTTCAATACAGCCCTCCGGCATATCCGGCCGGGCTTTTCCCATATTGGTTATAACTCGCTTCAAATAGCTTGTTAGGCATACAAATTTACTTAGTTCAAAGTAAATAACCGTATCTGCTTTTTCAAGGCGTATATCTATTGTACCGCCATAGTTGCCATCAATTATCCACCGATCACCGGATATAAGAGCTGCCTGCTTTTTTACCCACTCCTCTTTCGGCGTTTCTACCCAACCGGAATTCCAGAACACCTTATCCAAATGGATCAGGGGAATACCGGTAATGTCAGCGAGCTGCCGCGAAAAGGTGCTTTTACCGCTGCCCGGCGAGCCCATAATCATTATTCTTTTTCCAATTTTTCCGTCATCCATTTGCTCCACCTCACCGTCCTGCATTATCACATCTAACAGCTTCGGATGAAACCGTTGAATATGATGATAAAATGATACCACCATTGGGAATTATATACAAGCCAACGTGTGTATTTTGCATCGAAAGCCAATTTCTATTGCCAGCTATGCTGTTTTTTTATAAAATTATAGTAGTTTGTAAGCAAGGAGAACATATATGGATAAAAATATTCATGAATATAGAAATCTTATCGCGTTTGTTAAGGAACTTGAAAACTTAAAGGATATGACCCGAACTGCATGGACAAAGGAAGGCAGGCGGGAGAGTGTAGCTGAGCATTCCTGGCGGTTGACGGTATTTGCCATGGTATTGGAAAACTATTTCCCGGATATTGATTTTAATAAAGTACTACGCTTGTGCCTGGTACATGATCTGGGGGAAGCCTACGAAGGCGATGTTTCTGCCACAATCGCAGTTGACCCGGAGGATAAATTAAAAAAGGAAGAGGCAGCCTTGCTCAGATTAACTGCACCTCTCCCGGAAAGTATGCAAAATACTTTCCGGGACCTATGGCGAGAATATACTTCCGGAGATACGAATGAAGCAAAATTAGCTAAGGCCCTGGATAAAATGGAGACAATCATTCAGCATAACCAAGGAAACAATCCTTTAGATTTTGATTATGAATTTAATTTGGAATACGGTAAGGAATATTCTCTGTATCATCCGGTTATCACGGCAATCAGGGAAATCATTGATAGAGAAACAGCAAGTAAACTAAAAAAGAATGAGAACTGAAATTTTCAAGCAAATGTATTTAGCGAAGGAACCAGGCTTTTGATAAACATAAGAAAACCCGCTTTGCTGAGTTTCCTTATGCTACAGGAGGTAGTATGGAAAAATACGGTTTGAATGTAATATGGACTGCAAGATATGATTATCGTAAAGGGCAAATTCTGGCTTCTCATAAACATGACTTCTATCAAATCATTTACTTTATTGATGGTACGGGCAAGTTTATCTATGATACCCAGAAAATTGAGTTTATGCCTGGAGACTTGTTTTTTATAAAGCCTGGAACTATGCATGGATTTGTGCACCCTCCCCATCAGACTCTAAAGACTCTGGATATAAAATTCAATATTCTTGATGAAGATATAAAAACTTTAACTTATTCAATAAATCTCCATTACCAAAAAGTACCCTCCGAAATTGTATTGCTGCTTGAGAAAATCAGATCCGAAGGCATGGATAAAAAGGCCTATTACAATATATTTGCCTGTACTTACCTTTTACAGCTCCTACACACGATACTTCGAATTGATGCTATTTCAGACAGACAGGTCACAAAACCTTCTTATCTTTCATCAGAGCACGGGTCTGATTCGGTAGCTGATTTTATTGAGAAATACATGCAGGAGCATTATGCAGACTCCTTAACCATTAAAAAGATTTCTGAGAATATCGGCTATAGTGAAAGTTATATAAATAAAGAATTTAAGAGATACTATAAATGCACAGTATCCAAATACCATAAATGTCTGCGAATCGAAAAAGCCAAGGAACTGATCCTCTATTCCGAAAATTCCCTGAAGCAAATCGCTGAAGATGTAGGTTTTAAAAACATCCATCATTTCAGCAGGGTATTCAAGGAAATCGAAGGGGTAAGCCCTGGCCAGTGGTGTCAGAAGGAAAAGCTGGGGATTCGTAAAGATGTTTTTTTTTGAATAATGCTTTCTATATTCAATCAGATAAAAAAAGCATAGGCACAGACAAATAAATTCCCCATATTCAATGGTAAAATGAATTGAAACTCATCTTAAGCATTGAAAGGCAGGAGATTTATTTTGTTTATAAGCAATCGTTTTCCAAGATATACGGATTATAACCCTCTAGTTCCCGTATGGTGTGTCACCCCTAACACGGGACGTTCTATTCATCGTTTTTTCGATACCTCTCCCTTTAGCCCCTCCGGCCGTTATATGGCTGTATTGCGTATGCCTCAAGAGGAATGCTTGCCTCAGCCCGGGGAGACAGCGGAAATAGTTTTGATTGATTTGCAAACGGGTGATGAAAGTGTCATAGCAGACACACGCGGGTGGGAACCGCAAATGGGAGCCAATATTAATTGGGGAACGGATGATACTTCACTGTATTTCAACGATGTTGATACAGTGAGCTGGAAACCCTTCTGTGTACGGCTAAATCCTCTTACAGGAGAGGCAAAGAGGCTGGGCGGTACCATTTACAGAATTTCACCCGATGGGAAACATATTATATCCTCCTGTATGAAACGTATGCGTCGTACTCAGTATGGTTACGGCGTCGTAGTACCCGACGAGCACGTACCCCGTAACTATGGTTTCCGAGATGATGACGGATTATATATTACGGATACGGAAACCGGCGAGTGCAGGCTGTTGGTTTCAATTCATGACATTTTTGAGCGTGCTCAACCTTCCATTGACAAGCAAAAATATGCCCTGGGTGAATGCTATGGCTTTCACTGCAAATTCAATCCACAAGGAGACCGGCTTATTTTTACTCTGCGATGGTTTCAGACCAATGAACCGGAACCATGGAATATGCTTGAGAAACATCTGGATTTCTGGGTTTTGACAATGAAGCCGGACGGCAGTGATATTTATGTGGCAGTAGGCCCGGAACAGTGGGAAAAAGGCGGCCATCATATCAATTGGTATCCGGACGGCAGAACACTTTCCATGAATCTCTGTATTGATGGTCACCGCCAACTGTATCTTGTTCAAGCAAATTATGATGGTACGGGATTACAAAAAATAATTGATAACCTCCCTGGGTCCGGTCATCCAACGGTTCATCCGGATGGAAGGCATATTCTTACGGATGCCTATGCCGGTGAGAAGGTTTCATTTGGAGATGGTTCGGTTCCGTTACGTCTTATAGACCTTACAACCCGGACCGAGAAGACGGTAGTACGCATTCACGTAGATAATCCGGCTACACAGGTGGCATCTGCTCTGCGAGTTGACCCGCATCCTGCCTGGGCACCTGACTACAAGCATGTTGCCTTTAACGGATATGTAAATGGAACGCGACGGGTATTTGTAGCAGACTTTGGTCCACTACTTGGTTAAACATGTGGGGACGGATTTGTACTTTTACCTGTTAAGTGAAACACAAACCCGCCCCCCATATATGGTAGCTGCAATACTAGCTCCTGCTCAACAACCTGATCATTTCTTCATTTTTCACGATCTCCTCGATGGAACCTATCCCCATCTGTTTGAGGATTTTCATGACATTCAGATTATCAAAGGGGGTCATAATCAAGGAATCCTCGGCAAATTCGTTTACGATTTTTGTGGCCTTATCTACGTCAATATTGGTCCGGGGTCCTCCTACACATCCGCCTCCACAGCCCATTCCCTCAATAAAGTTTGCACCCACATCCCTGCCTGCATATAATTCATCCAGTACCTCCTTGCAGCTCTTCACGCCAGAAACTTTTTTCGCTTTCAACTTAACCAGCCTTCTGGGCTCCAACCGATTCACCACTGTTTTTACCGAAAAACTGACACCGCCGGTTCTCGCATACAGCCGTCCTCCAAAGGATGCCTGGTCCTTTTCGTCACTGGGGAGCTCCCTTACCTTGATATCCAGTGCGTTAAATATTTCCTCCAGTTCTCTGAAATTAATGACATAGTCAACATCGCCCTGTAGTTCCGGTTCCTTGATTTCAGCTTTTTTAGCAATACAGGGAGCGATAAAGACGACCTTAGCGTCCTTATAAAGCCTTTTTAAGAATCTGCCGGAGGCAATCATGGGAGAAATAGATGGAGACATATGCTCATAAATTTGGGGATAATGCTTCTTCGTTAAATTAAACCATACTGGGCAGCAGCAGCTCGTTAAGAAAAAATCCTTTTCCTCTTTAACCAAATGATTAAACTCAAAAGCTTCCTTTATCGACAATATATCCGCAAACAGTGCCACTTCAATCATATCCTGAAAACCTAATAATTTTAACGCAGTTCTTAATTGTCCCATGGAAACATCTTCTCCGAACTGCCCGATGATAGCAGGGGCTACCGTAGCAAAGACTTTTGTATTTTTATCCTTTAACAGGTCGATTATGGGTATAAACTCAATTTTATCCGCTAGAGCACCGAAATCGCAGCTAGCCACACATTCACCACAGCTCAGGCACTTATTATTCTCAATTACAGGTCCCTCGCTTCTTTTGTATATGTGTGCTTCATATTTACATGTATCTTTGCATTTACAATTCTCTTCATCGCAATGCTCACAAGGTCCTTCAATTTTTGCTATGATTGGAGCCCCTACCTCCCTGGATTTCCTAACGATATCCATCTCATCAGTAAAGTCTGCCTTTCCTTTCGGGTCCAGCCCCATGGCAATCCGGATATGGTCTTTAATAAAAGAAGTGTCTTCATCCCTGAAGTCATACTTTTTCTTGATTTCCTCTACCAATGTGCTCAAATCATCTGCATTTTTCAAATTACCGTTCCAATACCGCTTGACTAACTCTCCAAATATTTTCATTCTTTTTTCTTGAAAGTTATTGAATTGATTACTAATAGTAAACCACCCTCTCTTAAACACTTCAACTTATTCTCTCTTATATTTACCCATTTTCAAGGATATATTTCCAATTTATCAAATTACTTAACAAGCAAACATATTTCAAAGAATCTGATTTTTATCATTTTCCCGTCGTTGCGTATGTTCAGTGATCGCCTGAGTATTTCCCATCCTGCTTAAACAATTGATTCTCCAGTATTACAACTTTTTTATTATTCTTCAGCTAACATAAACTTATTTGCATGCATACCTAATATAAGATATAAAAAATGTACTGTGAGACTCAAGCAAAAAACTTTGTGGACATCCTTATTTTACGGGTCACCATAATACTATAGAGTAGGAATTTTTTATTTTAGAGGCAATATGGAAACATTATTCCTGGGATCTACGGGTCCTAATGTTAAACTGATTCAGAGCCTTCTAACGAGAATAGGATATAATCCCGTAATCCGGAAGAAGCTTCCTATGCCGGATACAAGGAATGGTTCTTACTGGTATACAATCGGCCTGGATATACGATTGAAGTCGGTCGCGGACGCAACCCTGTACCTATTAGCCAGTTTAATACCATTTATAATCAAAATGAAGGAATCCTTCTTGAGGCACCATTTATGCAAATTTTTTACAGTTGTAAAATCGCGTAAGATCAGTTTTATAGCAAGGGTTTTGCCAGTCTTTACAGTGTGAATAATGAAGATAGGTTTTGGGGCATCATGAATATGGGCAACAAAAAATCGAAATTTTGTTTATATTGTATAGGAGGTAAAAACAATGGATATATCAAATTCCAGTGCACCTTGCATGAAAGTAAAATGCGGTGTTATCAATTGTGTATATAACGCATCCCAGATGTGCCATGCCGAAGCCCTGGAAGTCAATGCCATGCAGGGGCATCAGGCCGGTATCAGTGACGATACCTGCTGTACAACTTTCAAAGATAAATAAGGCTTAAAAAAGGTTTGGAGACATCCATACATGGATGTCTCCAAACCTTTTTTTATTTCTATCTGCTCATGGGCACTATTGCTTTCACGATTTGGTTAAATTCTTCCGTAACCTCATTCATAGGACGCCGGTTCACCAAATCATTGGCCAGATTTCCGATTCTTGTCATAATATCCGGTGATTCACTAACAGTTACCTGAGCCACTCCCTTATCCACTGACTTCACAGTATCCACTACTTTGCTTTTTAGTACGTTGGCATCCTGAGAAGTGTTGGTGGGGCTTATACCCACCAGTGCATTATTTCCGACAATAGCTACCTGAGCTTGCTTAACCTCCGGCATCTGTGAAAGCTTATTTTTTATATTGTCTGCTCTTTGACTCGTATCCAACACCGTTTGAGGTACCGATTGCATTACATTGGGTAGAGCCGGGGGACTCGGTTGCACTGCAGGAGGAGTTGCCTGCTGGGTTATGCCGAGTCTCTGTCCGGGAACATTATAGGACTGGTTCCTTCCATTAGGGACCCTGTTTTGCACGGGACTGCATCCATACAAAGATGTAGCCGCTATACAAAAGCCTATGGTTGCACCTATATATTTTTTAAAATTCATTATATGCACCTCCATTTTTATTCTTCTCCAAATAAAATTTTTTATTGAAGTTAATTTTGACAGTTTATGTCCTTTTCACTGTAAATTAATTTCACGATGACAAATTTTTTGCAGTTTTTTTCCTCTACGGATATGGCAATACTACGTTAAATTACCAGTAGCCGAGTTGACATAACTCTGTTATAATTCATTTTGTGTTTATCGAGCACATATTTTATAAGGAGGTTACGTAATGAATTTTTTTAGACGTAATACTTTCAAGCCAGTTCTTACAGGGTTTTTAGCAACTTCAGTTCTGCTTTCCAGCATGGTGCATGTTAATGCCGCAGTTTCAATAAAAGATCTTGATGCCAGTTCAAGCTATGCAAAACCTTCCATAGAGAAACTTATAGCAAACGGAGTAATTATCGGTGATCAAAACGGTAACTTTAATCCGCATCATACCATCACACGCGCTGAAATGGCAACGATGCTGGTCAAAGCCCTAAAGGCGGATATGGATTCCATTCCGGAAACACCCACCTTCAAGGATGTAAATGTTGACCATTGGGGATATAAATTTGTTGAAGCTGCTTATATAAGCGGTCTGTTCAAGGGCGTTTCCGAGGATATGTTCGATCCGGAGAAGCCGTTATCCCGTGAAGAAATGGCAGCAATTTTTATCCGGGCCATGGGAATCAAGGACAATGAAATCATCGGAAAACAAAAACCAGGACTGGTTCTACAATTAAGTGATAAAAACAAAATATCCGACTGGGCAAAGGAATATATCGAATTTGCCTTGGATAGTGGATTGATGAAAGGAACAGGCGGTACTACCTTCGACGCTGACCAAAATGCGGAACGTGAACAGGCTGTGGTCATGGTAGATCGAGTGCTGGAAAACAAGGATACGTTTTTGAAGTTCCACAAAACCTATATCGGAGATGTAGAATATTCAGAGCTATACACTGCTTTGCGTAACAGGGCTTACAGTTATGTAGGTGATTATAAGGCTACTGCGTCATTAAAATCCGTTGATCACACGGCAAACCAAACCAATGGCCTGAAAATGGACATCGCTGGTTATACAAACCTTACGGATTTTGATGTTGATGTAGCCACTACCGTCGAAGTTCCCGATCAATCGCCTTTTACTTTTAAATTCCGTGTGCTGCGCACAGGAAATAAGAACTATATTAAAAATGAAGGTGATGGTAAATGGATGGTGGCAACTACAGAGGATGTTGCAATGTCAAATGATTTACAGGTATCGCAATTGACGTTGAACGGATTCTTAAGGAATTTTGCTGACCAGCAAATAACTAAAACAGAAAATGTCACAATTGATGGTAAAACAGCTACAAAATACTCCGTAACATTAAGTGATGAAGATCTTAAGTCGCTTGCCTCTACAATAACGAATGTAGACGCTTTGGCAGGGACTGAAGCGTCCCTCGAGGAAGTATTCAATAAAGGATACGAGCATAAGATGGAATACTATCTTAATGATAAAAATGAAATTATTCATGAAGAAGTAAGTTTCATCGGCCATATTCAGATTGATGAAACAAGTGAGGACCTGACGATTACAGGCTCCCTGGTGTGCGACTATTCAAATATCGGCAAACAGCTTACAATTACTGTTCCTCAATAGTATTAAGGCCCATGGCATTTGTCATGGGCTTTTTTATGTCTATCATCAGATAAAGAAGAAGGCTACTCCCAGCAGTACATAACAGCCCAGCAGTACTACTCCCTCTAGCCAATTGGTTTTTCCATCCTGAAAAATAAACAAAGAGAGTCCAATAGCGGCAAGAATAGCAACTACTTCAAACATATCATATACATATATCATAGGATTACCCAGTATAAAACTGGCCAGTATCAGTAATGGTGCTACAAACAATGCAATCTGTATACTGGATCCCACCGCAATTTCTATACAGATATCCACTTTATTCTTCACAGCCATAAGGATAGCGGATACGTTCTCTGCAACATTTCCCAAAAGAGGAATAAGTATGATTCCCATAAAAACTTCTGGAAGTCCATAGCTCTTTGTAACAAATTCTATGGTATCTACCAGCATTTCGCTTTCCACTGCAACAAAAAAAGCTGCTGACAGCAGAACTATTATTGCCTTTGAGAGACTCCAGTCCGGCTGCTCATTTTGCTCCTCGCGATCCTCCTGCCGGACAAAAATATTTCTGTGGGTTACCAATGAAAATACAAGCCCCGCTATGTAGGTTATTAATAGAATAACTGCAATACTAAAGCTAGTGGCTGTTAATCCATCATTTAAATTCACACGGTCGCTTCCCCGTATCGCATATTTCAATGCAAAAGGAATTATTATGCTGGTGGCAGCAAACAGAAGTAATATAAAATTACTTCTGGCGATTGTCTTATCAAAGGACTGGTACTTTCTTTTCAAACCGCCAAGAAAGATACTCACCCCCAGCACCAGAAGGATATTACCCAACATGGACCCTGCCATACTGGCAAGTACAATATTGTAGAATCCTGCTTTAACTGCAAAAAAGCCTATTAAAAGCTCCGGTACATTGCTCATGGTCGCGCTGATAAGCCCACCAACCTTTGAGCCTGTATATAGTGATATCTGTTCTGTAGCAGTACCAATCACCGCTGCCAGCGGGATAATTGACAGACAGACGGTCAAAAATACCAGACTTTTACTCAGGTGAATAGCATCAGCAGTGATGGATACAGGAATAAATAAAAGCAGCCATTTCAAATACTTCATAAGCGTAACACCAAAAAGCAAACTCTGTATCCATACTATTCACAGTGTAAGTTGTAGGTGAATAAACTTTTTTCAGCTCAATGCAATAGACAACCTGATGCTGCTGGCATACCAGTTCTAGAGGTCGATCTCTCCACAGTAATTGGTAAGCATCATCTTCCGGATTTCCCCCATATTGCGGGTATGGCCTAACACCCACATCAATTTGGTAACAGCCGCTTCCGAGGTCATGTCATAGGCTGGGATAATGCCTTCCTGTGCTGCTTTCCGGCCTACCTCGTAGACTGTCAGGTCCGAAATCTCATAAAGACATTGTGTTGTAATGACGACAGGTATACCGGCTCGCAATAATTCCTGGAGCTCATCCACAAGATTTCTTCGGATAAAATGGAGTCCTCCCAGACCAAAGCCCTCTATCACCAGCCCTTTATACCCCATTTTTATAAAATGTTCAAAAAACTCCAGCCGGGTACCTGGTATGAGCTTTAAAAGAAAAACATCCGAGTCGATGTGATCCTTCAGTACGGTGGGCTCGTCTCCCGCACAGCACATTTCGTTCACATTCAAAAATACCTGGTTGTTTTCTATATACCCAACATCAGGAGCATTTATGCTTTCAAAAGCATTTAGACTGGTAGTTCGAACCTTTACGCCTCTTACTCCTCGAATAATCTTTCCGCCAAATACGATGTAAACACCATGAAGTTCCTGTGTCACCGTTAAGAAGGCATGCAGCACATTATCTTTTGCATCAGAGTTTGGTTCTACAATAGGGATTTGAGAGCCGGTAAATACTACCGGTTTCTTCAGGTTCACCAGCATAAAAGACACTACGGATGCTGTATAGGCCATGGTATCCGTACCATGGAGTACCACAATACCATCATACTTCTGAAGCCCGCTAAAGACCTCAGCAGCAATGGCTTGCCATTCTTCCGGTTGAATATTGGAGCTGTCCAGATTGAACAAGGTCTTGCAATCAATGCTGCACAAGCCTTTTAATTCAGGGATATACGTAACAATATCATCCGCGGTCAAACTCGGCGCCAATCCTGACTCACAGGACGTAGATGCAATAGTACCGCCGGTGGACAGTAATAAAATTTTCTTCAAATTTTTCACCTCAACATAAACATTTCCAAAACTATATCCATATTGATTGTAACATAAAAAGCTCCTTTACTGAAAAAGTTTTTCCAAATTGTTTTTAGAATATGACTTATCTTGATGTTAATACTATATGCAAATTTTTATTACCATTACGGTTTACATAAAGTAACTTTATGCCATTATGCTGCATATAGTATTAATGAATTAATAAACAAGGAGGGTCAGTAAATGAATTATAGAGAGCTTTTGGAATATACTAAAAAAAATCCCGGCTGCTTCTGGACCAAGGAACAACGTGAACAATACTCTGAATATAGGTTCAAAAGCTGGCTGGATGAGCAAGAAAGAGAAAACAATTTTGTAGAAAAAGAAAAGAAAAACAAGGATAAAGAAAGCTTTTAAAACTTGGCACGATTTCTTATACCTTCAATAAAAAATAGGCGGATAAAACAACCCGCCTATTTTTACTTTCATTCTTCTGCGTATTCCAGAATTCTGGCCATGGTACATTCCCAGCACCGCTGGATAGCTTCAAAGTCCATATTCGGTATATAGTATTGTTCCATCTTATCGTGTAATGTTTTAGCTTTTCCGATGGTTTCAACCGCCTTAGCCAGCAGCTTGTCAAACTCCCTCTCGTTATACTCCAGAACTTCCTTATAGTCTTCAAGTACTTTCTGATCCAGAAATGCATTAAAGTCAATAATCGCATCTGCTTTAACCTTTATATCGTGGTACTTGTTCTCAGTAGTAAAAGCTACATCAATATCCGGCAGTATTAAATGCTCAATCTTGCCAGGGTTCATGGTGCAGTAATAGGCTTCGATATCCAATCCTCTTTCTATAGCCGCGCATTTGATTTTTTCCAGAACTTTTTCTGTATCCGTCCCTTGTTTTCCTTTAAAAATATACACCTTTTCGGTAGTTAACAGAGATTTCAAGTAGTTCTTTAACCCATCGGGTGTGATGGCACTTGCAAAAAGGTTTCGCCGCTTTCCTTCACAATCCGATAGAGCCAATCGACCAAAAACCGTGTCGATAACGTCTGCTGCAGTTTCATTTACCTTTGCTTTATCCAGTGCCCAGCTATGGATCACGCGGGTGTCGTCATAGATGGCAGCTGCAGCCTTTAAATATCTATAAGCCCTTGCAAACTGCCGTCCCACCTCTTTATTATGCTTTATTATGTACTCTCGATTGGCTCGTAGTCCCTCTTCGTTCCAAAAATCTCCCAGGTGAATGATTTCATCGACAGCACCAGGGTTTTTGGGGTCTATTACATGAGGTGCGGTGCCATCCATTAAGGCTACTTTTATTGCGGGAATTACAATACCATCCAAACTGCTATTATCACTGGAGCAGTGCATAAACTCGACATTATACCCTCGATCCAGCATCTCTTCTGCAATTTTCTTCATGAACGTACTTTTTCCTACCCCCGGGCCTCCCTTAATGATAATAATCCTTGTAGCCTCATCCTGTGTTAGTATATTATCATAGTAACTGAAAAAGCCCTGTGAAGTATTCCCTCCTGGGAACATATGTCTAATAGTCCCTTTAGACATGGCTCATCCCTCCATCGCGAATTATACCATCCTTGACATTTTTTATAGCTTCTATATAGTATGCTGTAAAAAAGGTTAGGGTGATTGATCTTTACCTGACGCAAGGTACTATTGTGCTTCACTGGCTTAATTTTTGACCCTGGACGCAATCTGTTATATTCATTTATAAAAAGGGTTATCTCTTATTAAAATACATGAAGAAAAATCAGTAAAAATTGAACCCGGAAAGGAATTGAATACAAAACCAATTTTTATAGACTCTAGGAGTTGCCCTTCTACTCTTCTTCAGCCTTCCTTTTCAACCGGCTGATTCGCCTTTGTTTTGCTTCTTCAAAAAGAAGTTTTTCCTCTTCCGATGCTAAAATCAACTCCGGTACTGACGTGGGCTTGCCCGCATCATCCAGTGCAACAAATGTAAGAAAAGCCTTATTAGTCAAAATTGTCGCTCCTGTTTGGAGGTTCTCAGCGTAAGCTTTAACCATGACTTCCATAGAAGATCGGCCCGTCCAGGTAAGTTTTGCACTTAAGGTAACCAGTTCCCCCATGTGAACCGGATGTTTAAAATCCAAACTGTCCACGGATGCTGTAGCTACTGTCTTTCTGGAGTGCCTCATGGCAGCCATGGCTCCAGCGATATCAATCCAGTGCATCAGTTTTCCACCTAACAGGTTTCCAAGTAAATTTGTATCATTGGGTAATACCAGTTCCGTCATTGTAACTTCCGACTCGCTGACTGTCTTTTTTAAGCTCATTGTCTTTTCCATGCAGTGGTTCCTCATTTCCTTTTTCCGTTACTTTAAAGTAATAATTCCCCCAGGATATGCTTTTTTAAACAGCAAATTAAAATTTAGGCGATTATCGTTGGAGAAACTTTATACATAATAAAAGGGGTGTATCAGACTTCTTCAGTCTGACACCCCCCCGGCCATCAAACGATGGCCACCTCCGTTGTAATCTTCACTTCTTGATCACTCCTTTCTTTACGAAAGTCGGCTCCGGATGCCGCTCCGTACATAGTACCATGTACAGTTTCATTATAAGCCCGACATCCCTTTTAATTCAAGCTACAAAACAGTTATAATTAAAGTATCCTACCACGGTTTCCTGATTATCATAAATTCAGGACCATTTCATCATCCTTTTCTTTAAAACCGAATCTAGTATATAAGGGCTTTCCACTTTCTGTAGCATGCAAAGATATTTTTTTATATCCGAGACCTCTTGCTTCCTCTATTACTCTTTGGAATAAATGAGCTGCGATCCCTTGATTTCGGTACTCCCGCACCGTGTACATATTCATGATATAGGCAACTTTCCCTGATAAATTCTTATAAGACGGCGGAAGGGTATAAAAGCATAAACCACTGGTTGCCACAATTCGATTATTATCGAGGGCCAACCATGCGATAAAAGCGTTTTCGCCGATCGTGTTCGTAAAATAATTGCAAAGAGACTCCTTCAAACTGGATAAATCAAAGTCTGTCTCAAGATTTTGGACCTCTTTTATAAATTCAATCCGAGTACGCACCAAATCATCAATATCATTTATGGTTGCTTTTCTATATGTAATCATTTTGGTCCTCCAATTTCAAATATAAGTAAAATAGCTGCTCCGGCACAACTTCTTTAAATCATCCTTGCAACAAAAACTATTAAATATGAAGTCGGCAATAGTAATAATGTAGAAAGAAATGTTCCTGCTGTCTTACTGCCGACCATTCCTACTACGCACGCTCTAAACTGCTCTTGAGAGCACTTACCGTCAATGACGTCATCGGTCATTACGGACAACTGCGGATCAATAAAAATAGACATCAAAATAGTTGAAAAGCCATTAACAACAGAGGCTAAGGTGATGCAGGTAGCACTTAGATCAGGCTCAATACTTCCGGCATATATAGGTGCCAGTCCTCCAACGGTCATAAATGCTACCGCTATTAAATTGTACATCAATATTCTCTTTGGTAATTTATTTATAGTAAGTCCGGAAATATTTTTCCTTGTTGGTACAGCTACAGAGTCCTTTATGTACCGAATTCCCGATTTTGAAAAGCTATGTAGTATTAATTTAGGAATGGATTTTTCTACAGAAAAGGCTTCTACTCCTTTACTTAAGACTTTTTGAAATGTAGGTATTAAAAATGCACCCAAAATAGTTGCCATCCCTGAAATCAATATAATTAAATTAAAAATACTATATAAATTGCCTGAGGTAGTACTCGTCTCAACATATTTTGTAAGAATAGGAACTTGAAAGGTAACTGCTGTTCTTGATATTAACATCAAGACATTAAACAAAGCAATGGATATTGCTATTTTACCCGTTCTTACACCTACAAGTCTCACTGAATATGCTAATGTCCCTATGAGGGATATAATAAAATTAAGAGCTAAAACTATTATAATCGGCACATCCATAAAGCTCACCTTTTTTTATGCTTTCACAGCAAACTAGTAGCAACCCTGTATTCACCTTAACCACTATTTACACCGTACTTCCTAATGATGCAGGTAATCAAATAAACTATACACACTATTACTATGGTATAGAAGAGTTTACCTGGAACCCCTTCCAGTACAGCAATTCGTATGTACTCCCTGAATCTATCCTGTGCAGTTGCAGTTTCATCCCACCTAATTCTAATCAAAAGCACATGCAAAAATCCTAATAGAGCATATATTAATAAAAACATAAGTAAAGTATACTTAAATCTCTTCAAAGCATTCCCTCTTCTCATCTAAGTGAAGAATTCGAAGGCTGTTTAAACTTTCCTTTTGCGTCATATATCCCCTTAAACTTTACCATACAATCCCATAATCTGCAACATTGCCTGATGAAATAAAACAGGAAGGAATCGGTTAATCTCCATAACAGAGTTCCAATTCCTTCCTGTTTTATTTCAATTCTTAACCTAAACCTTATCTTATTTTAAACTGTCCAGAAACTTTTCAGCTTCCTGTAAATCTGTAAACACATTTTTTATGCCGGGAAAAGGTTTCTGCTGATGAAGTTCATATGCTTCCTTTCCTAAAACCGTAGCTACACTTTTAAAGCCGCGAGTTGCCGCATAATCTCTTATAACCTGCAGCTTCCCGCTATTTTCCAAAAAGGAAATGTCACTTTTGGTAGAATCGGCGAAAACTGTAAATCCTGGTTGAGTTCTGTTTACTATATCCAGTAGTTCTTCCTTATAACTTTCCAGTTCTTGCGCAGTTAAAGCCCCAGTCACCTGTATATAAATTCTATTTTTCTCTTCAGAATACGAAAATTTATACATAATACCTCCATCAATGGGATCAATCCCGATAATCATACACTCGTTTAGTTTTCTTCTCACTCCGTGGTAACGCACCGATCCCAACAGTCTCCACAAAGATTTGTATGCCCACCGCTTTTTTAAAGCTCTCTTCAACACATTTTCCGAGTTCAAAAGCCAAACCTTCATTCTCGACCTCAACTCTTAATGTCATTACATCCTTACCGTCATTATGTTGAATCACAATATTATACTCGCTGCTGACACCGTTGATTTTACTGAGAACTTCGTCGATCTGTCCAGGATAAATATTCACACCTTTGACTTTAACCATGTCATCAGTACGCCCGATAATTCTATCAATCCTAGGATATTGTAAACCACATTTGCATTGACCTGGGATAATCCTTGTCAAATCTCTCGTTCGATATCGAATGAGAGGGGCACCTTCTTTTGTAAAGGTCGTTATAACAAGTTCTCCCACTTCCCCCTCGGACAGCGGCTCTTCCGTTATTGGATCAATAATTTCAAAAATCAAGTGATCGTTCCAATAATGCATACCTTCATGATATTGGCAGTCAATAGCGATTCCCGGACCATAGATCTCTGTGAGCCCATAAATATCAAAAACCTCTATCCCCAGTTCCTTTGTGATTCTTTCCCGCATCTTCTGACCCCATCTTTCAGAGCCGAAAATACCTTTTTGCAGGGCAACACTGTCTTTGATATTTCTTTTCTGAATTTCCTCGGCAATAACCAATCCGTAAGATGAAGTACCGATGAGAACTGTTGTCTGCAGATCAACCATCATTTGAATCTGTTTATCGGTATTTCCCGGTCCCATAGGTACTGCCATGGCTCCCAAGCTCTCAACACCAGCCTGGAATCCTATTCCTGCAGTCCACAGACCGTACCCAGGTGTAATCTGGATACGGTCCCTCTTTGTGACGCCTGCCACTTCAAAACACCGCTGCATCATCGTAGTCCAGATATCAATATCCGTTCTTGTATAAGGAATAATAATAGGTTTTCCAGTCGTCCCGGAGGAAGAATGTATTCTTATGATCTCTTCGTCACTTACAGCCTGAAGCCCCAAAGGATATAAATCTCTGAGTTCTTCCTTTGTTGTAAACGGCAAGTGCCTTAATTCGTTAATGGTGTTAATTTTCTCTGGTTTAATGCCAAAACGGTCCAGCTTATTCCTGTAAAATTGGTTATTTTCGTAAACCCTATTCAACATTGCCTTCATAATTCTGCACCTCACACCTTACGTCAATAGCAATTTGTTTTTAAGTCTGGTTTACTTCACGCCCAGGCTTCTCATCTTCTCATCCAACCTGGCTGTAAGTTCCGTCATGCTGGAAATCTGCTCAAAAATAGATTCGATAACGCTCTGCTGTTCTTCACTTGCTGCAGATACTTCTTCTGTTGCAGCTGCATTGCTTTCAACGATTTTAGCCACCGTTTGAGCTTGATTGTTGATCTCATCAATAGCCACATTTACTTCAGTCAGTGTGTTACTGGACTTTTTCATTTGAATAGCAAATTGTCCGATTACATTCTTTGTTTTGGAGAAAACTTCTTCAATCCTGTGTATGATGTCCTCTTGGCTTCCAATAATTTTGTTGGCCTCAGACATTTTCTCTGCCGCTAATCTTGTATCATTTAGCGAATCCGTAAGTATACGTGTAATTTCCTTTGCAGACCCGGTAGATTGCTCGGCTAGCGCTCTGATTTCATCAGCTACCACTGCAAAACCCCTGCCGGCTTCTCCAGCTCTTGCTGCTTCAATCGCTGCATTTAATGCCAGAAGATTTGTCTGTGAAGCGATCTGTGTAATCAATCCAACAATACCACTAATCGCTTCCGATTTACTATTCATTTCATTGATGGTGGAAGAAACTTCATTGGATATATTAATTGTCTGCTGGGTATTTTCCTTTAAATTTGCTACAATTCCTTCATTGGTAGCAATCAACTCCGCAGATGTTTTTGCATCATTTTCAACCTGTGATGCATTATGGGTTACTTCACCTATGGCTTCAGAAGCCATTTCGATCAGATCGGCAGTTTCCTGCATGCTTCTGGATTGTTCACTGCTTCCCTGTGCAATCTCATAGATCGTCGTTGTCACCTGTTCTACGGATTTACCGGTCTCCTGTGTTGACTCCTGTATACTGGCAGCCATCTCCGATACTGCATTGGTGATGTCCCTGTACTCTTTAAGCGCTTGGTCTACCTTGTCGATAAAAAGATTCATTTTCAAGCCGAATTGACCTAAATTGCCTTTTTCTTTAGTTTCAAACCGAACACTCAATCCATTATCATTTACATCTTCAAAGAATAAGTTTGCCTTTGTAATAAACCGCTGAAATGAAAAGCAAGAAATAACAAGTGCTAATGAGATGAATAATAGTAATCCGGAAACGATAATTACAGCAATCGTATTTTTTAGGAATAAGAGCTGTACTACATTGAAAGCTAGCAATGCTATAATCAAAACGCACAGCAATATCATTCCAATGCGTTTTCCTGTAATCTTATTTATAAACTTCATCATACCATCCTTTACCCCTGCATTTTGTCATGAAATAACATACAAATTCCAATAACCTATATTTTTAAAGGTATCCTACTTTGAATCTGCATTTTCCCGTGAGAAAACTGTCCAAAAATCCGGCCGTTTTATCCCCTGGTTATTATGAGCTTCAAAGTAGGATACCTTTATACTTCGGCTATTGGAATTCTCTTACCATGGCAAATTATTCATTCAGAAATTGTTCTGCTTCTGCCATATCATTAAATGCTCTGTCCTGTGGACCAACATCCTTGAAATTTCTGTTCATCTGCATTTTCAATGTAGCAGACTCAACTACCATTGCACTTTTGCTTAAGCCTCCTGCTACAGCAATTGCTTTAGTTCCCTGAAGCTGCATCATGGTATCCTGGTCGAAAACGGATGTTTTTCTTAAATCCAACAAAGCAGTAAACCCTGGCTTTAGCATCGTTACATTTTTTTTCATACTGGCTTTGTAAGCATCCAGCTCACTTGCTCCAACGGTACCATCGACTGTTACATACAGTCTGTTTTTCAAAGTATTCACCTTAATCTCAAACATTAAAACGACCTCCATATTTTTATTTTTAGGAAACGAACAGCTATCGCATGAAGAATAACAAGTTTATAGCACAGCTTGTCCTGAAAATTTGTTATCCTACTGTGATATCTTTCATTTCCAGTATTCCGAAATAAATTCAACCTATTTACCCCATTTGAACAGTGCTGCTGAAAAATTCTCTCCTGCACCGGAGGATGTCATCAAAACAATGCCATCGTCATGGAGAAATCCTTTTTCTCTCGCCTCAAACAAGTTAACAGGAATGGTTGTAGAGGCAAGATTTCCGTATTTTCTAAAAGTCTGGTAGGACTTTGTAGCTGGGATTCCCAAAGCATCTCTCCACGCATCATGGGACCAATGAACCGGCTGGTGTGAAACAAAGAAATCAATGTCTTCCGGCTTTACCTTCGCTTTGTCCAGCAAAGTATTTAGTACCCCTACCATATCTTTTAATGAGTTTTTACCGATTTTATATGCAGTCTCATCGTTAAATACCAAAACCGGCTTGGAAGGAGAAGGCTTGTAATGCACCCACTTCTGTCCGTCTGGAATGCGTTCTTTCAAAGTAAATGCATCGTGGTATGCACCGTTGGATGCGCAATGGGAAGTGATATAACCTCTTCCCTCGGATACACGGCCCATAACGACTGCTGCCGCGCCATCTCCGAGACTGGGACTTATGTAATGTGAAAAATCCAACATATGACGGTGGAAAACGGATGTAACAATTAAAATATTTTTGAATGTACCCATCGCTATAAGATTAGAAGCTGCAATAGACATAGTAACAAAACTTGAACAGCATGTATCCATATTCCAGGCACCGGCATTTCTCAATCCCAACTTGTGCTGTACCAAGCTTGCATTTCCAGGTATCAACTCATCCTGAAGCATGGAATGCACCATAACAAGATCAATTTCATCAGGGTCTAACCCAGAGTCTTCAATAGCCCGTCTTCCTGCCTCCACTTCTGCATCGGAAGGAATAAGATCCTCAGGAAACACTCTTCTTTCATCGATTCCTTCAAAAGGATTTCTTTCCTTTCGTGTGAGATTGACAATGTTCATATTGTCCCAAAAATCATTTTTCCTGACTTCTTCCGGCATATTGCTGCCTAATCCTATAATTCCTGCACTATATACCTCTCTTAGCATAAGCTACCCCCCTGTTGTATTTGTGTAAATCGGCATAAAAATAGCCCAATAGGCACAGTTACCCCACTGAGCTGAATCTCCACTGTGGTAACCTGGCAGTCATAGTTGAATTACTTTAGACCCATGGCTTTGCGTCCTTACCTTTCGGTAAGTTTGCCTTTTTCGACAATTTTATGAAATTGTTCCAACGAAATTACTTACATGTCAGATTATAGCATAACATGTCAAATTATACAAGACAGTTCATAGCAAATTTTTAGTAATTATTTTAAATAACCCATCATTGCTTATCGAATACTTGCTAAATTTGTCTAAAAATACAGACAAATTTATATTTATTACTTGACTGATGTATTGTGGATCGATTTAGTACACCATGCGTTTTAAATTTCCTCATCGAATCGCTATCTGCAGTTCTTCCTCTCCTATCAGTGCAATGTTAATCCCACCGCGGATAATAGTGCCGTTATGTAAAACCGTTCCCGGGCAGACGATAGCTCTGTCAATAACTACATTATCTTGGATTACTACATTGGGCATGATAACCGAATTACTGATGGTGCTGCCTTTCCCAACATAGACCTCCGGAGATAATATGGAATTTCCGACTTCTCCGTGCACAATGCACCCATCTGCTAAAATGGCTCTTTTCACCCGAGCAGTATCTCCAATATACTCTGGAGGTCTGGTTGGATGAAAGGAATAAATAGGCCAACTCTTATCATACAAATTTAGTTTCGGTGCCTCCGCCAGCAGATCCATATTTGCTTCCCATAAGCTTTCCACAGTACCGACATCTTTCCAGTATCCTGTAAACGGATACGTGTACATCCGAACACCGTCATGAAGCATCGTAGGTATCAAGTCTTTCCCGAAATCATGATTTGAGGACTCACTGCATTCATCTGTGACCAGATATTGCCGAAGCACACTCCAATTGAAAATATAAACTCCCATAGAACCTATATTGCTCTTAGGATTCCTTGGCTTTTCCTCAAATCCGAAGATTCGATTATCATCATCGGTGTTTATTATTCCGAACCTTCCTGATTCCTTTAAAGGCACGGTTATGGCCGAAATCGTAACCTCTGAATTTTTATCCTTATGGAACTTGAGCATTTGAGAATAATCCATTTTATAAATGTGATCTCCGGATAAGACCATGACATACTGTGGATGATAATGCTCAATAAATTGGATATTCTGATACACTGCATTAGCAGTTCCTTTGTACCATTGCCCCCCATTCCTTCTCATATAGGGTGGCAAAACCTCGATTCCTCCACGCTTTCTGTATAAATCCCATGTTGTTCCCTTCCCTATATAAGAGTTTAAGGAAAACGGTTCATACTGAGTCAGCACTCCAATGGTATCAATTCCTGAATTCGCGCAGTTACTAAGAGTAAAATCAATGATTTTATATTTCCCACCAAAGGGAATCGCAGGTTTTGCAATATTTTCAGTTAGAACACCTAATCTTTCACCCCTTCCGCCTGCAAGTATCATAGCAATACATTCTTTGCGCATAAAACTCCCCCTATGCTAAATTAAATCATCCATCAGCTACAGATATTCCATCAATACCCTTTTTAGGTTGGTAGTGATTATAAATGTTGAAATGTATTATTTCAGGTACTGATTATTATTAGCATTCATTTTTTTATTCAACAAAAGCTATAATATGCGTTTTAATCTATATTTAGAACATATTGTTATATAAATTTTTACAAATTGGGAAACGATTTTTTATGTATTATTTTTCTCTATAAGTGGTATCACAAGAAACTTTATACTTTTTATCTTATGCACAGAAGCGATACGTGTTTATTAATACTTTAAAATGTTAGTTCATACTAGTCTATATAGATTTTGAACAAGTGTGCTTATTTACAGCTAAAAGTTAACTTTGCATAGAATTAATTTTTTTGTAACCAACTTTTAAGTAAAAGAATACTATGTACTGTACTAATCAAATAGGAGGTAAAAACAATGGCAGACGGAAGAGGCTTTGGACTTTTTGGAGAAAACAGCGAGATACTGTTCTTCATTCTGGTATTCTTGTTCTTGTTCTTTAACGGCTTTGGTTTTGGATATAGAGAAGAATAAGAAATAACCGCGTTATGTACTTAAATGGATTTGTATAGGAAATATGCCGAATAAGAGTAGAATTTCTTATACTACCAGCTATAATGGATATCTATTTCAAGAACATCCATTTTATTTACTTATAGCTGTAATTTATATTCAGCGGAAAACCTGAAAACCTCCTAAAAGGACATTTTCTAAGACGTTCTTTTAGAAGGTTTTCAGGTTTTATGTACAAATTAAAACTAAAAAACCTGAAACAAAAGTTTCAGGTTTTGGCTCCTCAAGTAGGACTCGAACCTACGACCCTGCGGTTAACAGCCGCATGCTCTACCAACTGAGCTATTGAGGAATATCATATTGTCCGCAGAATTATTTCAACTCTACAGCGCAAATATTATTATACTTATACCGGTGTCACTGGTCAACAGTAGTAAAGTGAATAGATTGGAGATAAGCTAATTTACCTTGCGATATCTTTGCTATGCTAAGTGTTATTGACTGGGGCTTTACCTTTCTTACACGCTAAACAGAATTTAGGGTTAAGTGCTGAGTTATATCTCCCTCAACTCTCAACCCGCAAGCCAACTATTTATTGCTTCCTATTTCTGTACTCCAGTAAAAGCTCCCTAAACCTTGTTGCGTGCATTCCCTCATCTTCGGCAAACTGCTTGAATACATCCTTTATCTGAGGATCTTCGATCCTCTTGGAATATATTTCAAAGTCCCGTACCATCTCCATTGAGTTTTCCCATGCCCTTAAGAGTCTGTCATAGGTTGTAATCTCAACTTCATTGTTGTTCACAGAATCACCTTTATACTCCATTTTCCCGTCACTCCTTTAACTGATCATGGTTTCTGCCATCTTTCACTTCGCTAAAGGTATCGTACTTTAGACCTGAATTCTCCGGCATATAAATCGTTCAAAAACTCAAACGCTGCCTTCATCGGTATTATAAGGTTCAAAGTACATACCTGTAAATCCTTTAATATTTTCTGCCAATTTGCTGATTTTATCCCTGTCATTATTTCCTAAAAACAAAATGAGACACGATATTTACGTGTCTCATTTTGTTCTACTATATAAGGCTATAGGATTAGCGATCCCGTGAAAAAGCTCCATTGCTTTTAATGGAGCCTTTAATCAAGATAATCCTTTAGCTTTTTGCTTCTGCTTGGGTGTCTCAGCTTCCGAAGAGCCTTCGCTTCAATCTGACGGATTCTTTCTCTTGTAACATTAAACTCTTTTCCAACTTCCTCCAAAGTCCGGGCTCTACCATCATCCAGACCGAATCTTAGCCGTAGAACCTTTTCCTCCCTAGCTGTCAAAGTATCCAGAACACCGATCAGTTGTTCTTTTAGCAGTGTAAAGGCCGCTGCTTCCGCAGGAGCTGGAGCATCATCATCGGGTATAAAATCTCCCAGATGACTATCTTCTTCCTCACCTATAGGAGTCTCCAAGGATACAGGCTCCTGAGAAATCTTCATGATCTCTCGTACCTTATCTACAGACATGTTCATTTCCTTTGCAATTTCCTCCGGCAACGGTTCTCTGCCTAATTCTTGGAGCAGCTGTCTGGAAACTCTTATCAGCTTATTAATGGTTTCTACCATGTGAACAGGAATTCTTATGGTCCTCGCCTGATCTGCAATAGCTCTCGTAATTGCCTGCCTTATCCACCAGGTAGCGTACGTACTGAATTTGTAACCTTTCGTATAGTCGAATTTTTCGACGGCCTTAATAAGACCCAGATTCCCTTCCTGTATAAGATCAAGGAAAAGCATGCCTCTTCCCACATATCTTTTGGCAATACTGACAACAAGCCTGAGGTTCGCTTCCGCTAATCTCCGCTTTGCTTCTACTTCACCTTTTTCCATTCTCTGTGCCAGATCAATTTCCTCATCAGCAGACAAAAGGGGCACTTTACCGATTTCCTTTAAATACATTCGAACAGGATCATCGATACTGATCCCTTCGGGAAGGGAAATATCCAGATCTTCATCTGTCAGCTGTATGTCCTCCATCTCAGCTTCGATATCGCCGACAACATCAATTCCCAGGCTTTCCATGGATTCATATATTTTCTCGATCTGTTCCGGTTCCAGCTCCATTTCTTCAAAGGCATCCATGATTTCCTTATAGGTCAGCATGCCTTTCGCCTTTCCTCTTTCGATGAGATCTTTCAAAATTGCTTTTTTTCCTTCATTATTTGGTTTCAAACTACTACCCCTCCTTTCTTTGTTTGCAAATTTAAAGGCTTCTTTTCTTCATAATAATTGATTGCAGTTCCAGTTTTAATTTTTCAACATCTCCTTCTACTGATGCACTTCTATTAGTTAACAAATTTAAAATTTGCTGCTGTCTTTTTTCCAATTTTACTAATTCCATTCTTTTAATTATATCCAAAACAGCCTTGATATTATCCTCACAATTGCATTCTTCCTGAATTATTCGTGCAAATTCATTGGCTACTGCGCCTTCCAATACACTCATCAGTTCTGCCGGCACCACTCCTTTTTTATCCTCCAACCGGCGAATAATAAAATCTGCTGCCTTTTGATTGTCCGGATCTAAAAAATCCTCTATCTTGACTTTATCTCTAACTACCCGGTAAACACTGTTGTCTACACACAGAAAGGCAAGAATCATTCTTTCATAATATGTTGTTTTTTCATCCTTGTTTTCTACTGTATTTTTAACAGGCCTTTTTTCTATTTCCCTTGCTCCTGAAACAGGAGCCCGGAAGTTGTTTCGAGGCTTTATTCTTTTATAGATCTCAGAGTAAATAGATTCTTCTGAAATCTGGTATTCCTTTGACAATTTACCTACGTAGACTTCCCTTTCAACGCCATTATCTATTTTTGAGAGCAAGTCAGCAATCTTATTCAAGAAACTGATTTTTCCCTCGGTGGTCTCTGTGTTGATCTGTTTTTTCAATACCTTTATCTTATATTCAACAAGAGATATTGAATTATCGATCAGCCTGTTAAACTCATCTTTTCCATGCTTTTTGATAAATTCATCCGGATCTTTTCCGTCAGGTACGGTAAGCACTCTAACATTACATCCGATATCATTCAGTATGTCCAGCCCTCTCATCGTAGCTGCTTGTCCAGCTGTATCTGCATCATAGGATATAATAATCTCTTCCGCATATTTCTTGAGAATACGTCCTTGACTTTCTGTCAAGGCGGTGCCCAAGGAAGCTACTGTATTTATTATTCCACTCTGATGAAGGGATATTACATCCATATAGCCTTCCACAATTAAAATTCTCTTTTGACCGCTGTTTTTTGCAAAATTCAGGGCATATAAGCTCTTACTTTTACTGTATACAAAAGTTTCAGGTGAATTCATGTATTTAGGCTGTGAATCATCCATGACTCTACCACCAAATCCGATTACATTTCCCCGTATATCAAAAATGGGAAACATGACTCTTCCTCTAAAACGGTCATAACAACCACCGTTCTTATTTTGCAGGACAAGACCGCTTTTCAGGAGAAGTTTATCCTCAAATCCTTTGGCAGCCAAATGCCTGTAGAGGGAGTCCCAGTTTTCAGGTGAATAACCCATTCCAAATTTCTTAATGGTTTGCGGTAGAATTCGCCTTTTTTGCAGGTATACTCTGGCTTTTTCACTTTCTGCAGCATTTAATTCATTATAAAAGAAGCGCGCTGCTTCTGTATTTATCTTTATTAAGCTTTCTCTAAACCTTGCTTTTTCCCGCTCTTCCTCGCTTTCTCCCTCGGGAAGTTCAATTCTGGCTCTGTCGGCTAAAAGCCTGATGGATTCAAGATAGTCAAGGTTTTCTGCATTCATAACAAATTGAAACACATTTCCACCTTTACCACAGCCAAAACAGTAAAATATCTGTTTTGCAGGAACCACACTGAAGGAAGGTGTCTTTTCCTTATGAAAAGGGCACAGACCGAAGTAGTCTTTTCCTTTCCGCTCCAGCTTCACATATTCTGATATAACATCGACTATATCGTTATTTACCCTGATTTCTTCAATTAAATCTTCAGAATAATGTTTATGCATTAAATCTTTTAATTACACCTGTTCCTTTCTAATCAAATCATGATTTATATTTGTTCGACATTTTTACTGATTTTCCTTCTTTTTTAACAAAATAAATATCAAACAAATTATTTATAAAAATTTTTCCATAAACCCACTGCAAATAAAAACTCATCCCTTTTCTGAGATGAGATAATAAATTGTGGAGTATCCTCAGTGGTTTACTTTATGATATATTCTACATTTAACCCGATTTTTCCTTCATAAAATGAAAAAATTTTAGAAGTAAAATCACGTTTACATTGCATATACTTGCCATTTCCTGATGGTTTATACCTTTGCACTTAACATTGCCTTATGGCTGGTACGCTTTATACATACCCCGTTTTGCGCCATATAATCATATAAGTGGCCATGAGAGCTTATTTATACAGTAGGATTCACAGTGCTCTGCATACTTTTACTTTGGCAATTCTCTTTTCATCGATTTCTTCCACCTTAAATACAATACCTTCATATTCGACAACAGGCTTTTCGTCTTCTTCCGGAATTCTTCCCAATTCTCCGATCAGAAAGCCGCTGAGAGTCTCATAACTATCCACCGGTAATTGAATATCAAGGAATTCAGCAACTTCGTCCAATTCCATGGTTCCATTTATTACAAAGGTATTCTCATCAATTTTCTCTATTTCTCTTTCCTCCTCATCATACTCATCCCAAATATTCCCTACAATTTCCTCTAGAAGATCTTCTATAGTCACGATACCTGCAGTACCGCCATACTCATCAATGACTACAGCCATATGAACCTTATTCTTCTGAAGTTCCGTAAAAAGCTGGTCGGTTTTCTTTGATGCAGGTATATAGTATGGCTGTCGAATGATTTTTCGCAGGCTGAAGGATTCTCTTTGGTTGCTTTTTAAAAAGGGTATAAGGTCTTTTAAATGTAAGATCCCGATAATATTATCAATCACATCTTCGTACACAGGTATTCTCGTATATTTTTCATTGATAGCCATATCCAATATTTCATCCAGTTCAGCATCAATAGGGACAGCTACGATATCGGTCCGATGGGTCATGATTTCGGAAACCAGTGTATTGTCGAATTCAAATATATTATTGATCATTTCTTTTTCGCTTCCCTGAATAACACCTTTTTCCTGTCCAACATCCACCATCATACGAATTTCTTCCTCGGTTATTTCTTCCTCATCCGCATCCGGATTGCCCCCGAAAATTCGAATGATGAAATTAGTAGAAAGAGTCAGGAACCTTACAAAAGGACTGGTAATTCGCGATAATACACTTAAAGGCTTTATGGCGATCATGGAAATCTGCTCCGGTTTTTGCATGGCAACTCTTTTGGGTACCAGCTCGCCAAAAACTAATGTAAAGTAGGATAATAATATAGTAATGATGATCAGGGATAATAGCTTTACGATGGATGGGTCTATAGGTATTCCTGTGGCTTCCACAGTTCCCGAAAGCCTGTCCGCAAAACTCTCGGCCGCAAAAGCACTGGCTAAAAGCCCTGAAAGGGTTATACCTACCTGTATGGTCGCAAGGAATCTGCTGGGCTCACTGATAAGTGCTTGAAGCAAGCCCGCTTTTTTATGCCCTTCATCGGCCATCTTTTTTATTTTATTATCATTTAAAGATATAATTGCTATTTCTGATGAGGCAAAAAAAGCGTTCACTCCCACTAAAACAACCAAAAAAAATATTTGCAGTAATAAGCCCGTATCAAAATGCATAGTACTTGTAAGCCCCTTCCAAACATATAAAGCTTTATTCATTTTAGTATTTATCTATAGTTTACTTAAATAATTAATATACATTACAAAATTCTCATTGCCAATAAATAGCATTCTTTCACACAAAAAATGCCGGCTTTTCGCCGGCATTTCCTTAAACTCCAATCAAATTGTCCAGTACAAGATGTAAGCCCGAAGGAGTTACACTATTATCTGCAAGCAAGCAGATGGTATTTCTCGCAGTGTTCTCATTGCAGCAGTAGTTCCTAACCAGTTCCCTTTCTACTTCCAACCCGCCTGTGAGCTTTACAATCTCAATGCCGTAGGCCTTGATACCCCGTAATTCATCCTGCTCCTCTATTTCACTTTCTGTTATATAATACTCCAGCTTCATCGGATACTTGATCTCATCTATAAGTTCTTCCTTGTCCAATTTTATCATTCTCTCCAAGTGCTTATTTATCATATTTTCATAACCCCCCTCATGGATATTTATCAATTTTTCTCTATAGGCAAATTATATAGTATTGCCAAAGATTTTTATACAGTAAAGTTTCGCCCAAAAGTTCGTATTTTATCATCTTTTTGACATTTATGTTCCTGTTTATGGAAACTCAGGGGGATTATATGTCGAAACAAATGTAATTATAACAGAAAATAGAGAAAAGTTTTTATCCTATCATGATTGAATCAGCAACTAGAAAATATTACTGGTTGTATCTATGTATATATTATGTTAACATAGTGCCTAGTTGGCATTGAAAATATAGTAGGGAAAGGATGGTTGTGAGCTATGCAATCAATTATCGTAAAGGGTATTGAAAAAATATTCACGCAGTTTAAAAAACTGGAACACATTCCTAAACTTTTACTTAAATACGGAACTCAGGCCTTCCTGGCCCTGTTCGCAGTTGGAACGCTCCTGGTGGTTATGAACCACTTCATGATTGGATACGATTCATACTTTGAGTTTATCGCTCTTAACATAGTAAAGTCCAGTTTTACTGTATTTGCAGAGGTAGTCCTTGGAGCATTAATCATGGACTTTGTTTTTAAAAAGAACTAGTAAACGCATATAGAATAGATTCTCTACAACACCTGGATATCAGGTGTTTTTTATTTATCCTGGAGTATTGGGACAGATAATAGAAAAAGCACAGATACCTGTATCTGTGCTTTTTCTATTATGCTATTATTACGCCGCATGCTTTGCTGCGATCTTTTTCTTTGCCTGGTGTTCCTTCCACATTACCCACAATGGACCTGCAATGAATATGGTGGAATAACAACCACTGATAGTACCAATCATCATCGGTAATGCAAAGTCTTTCATGGTTCCGATATTATTTTTAGCTGAGAATACATAAACAGTTGCAATACTGATAAATATCGCCACACTGGTGTTGATGGAACGAGTTAAGGATTGGTTGATGCTTTTGTTTACCAGTTCCCCTATCGGCACTTTCTTCATAAGCTTTGTATTTTCTCTGATTCTGTCATAAATTACAATAGTATCATTGATGGAATAGCCTAATATCGTCAATATCGTTGCTATATAGAGTTCATTCAACGGTATTTGGAATATAATATAGGCTGCCGTTACCATAGCTGCATCATGAAACAGAGCAACCAGAGCCATAACGCCGGCAGAAAGTCCGGAGATGGTGCTAAATCTCCACCAGATATACAGTATAATAAGAATTGAAGCCCAGATTACAGCCTTCAAACCATTTTCCATGATTTCCTTTCCAATGAAAGGAGCAACGCTCTTCACACTAACTTCAGAATCCGGTTTTACGTTGAATTCACTACGGATGGCTTCTACCACCTTATTAACTTCATCTCCAGTTAATGTATCTTCACTTCCAATATTTAAAACCAGAAGGTCGATTTTCTTTCCAGCATTCTCCGCATCAATAGTCTGTGAATGCTGTGCGTTGGTTTCCTTACCGATTGCCTTCTTTACAACATCCTGTGCCTTTTGCGTATCGACATTGGAGTCATTTACCTGCATCTGGATGATAGTACCGCCCTGGAACTGTATATCAAGCTTCACTCCATTCACAAATGCAGCAACAACCCCTGCAAGTATGAGGATGATTGACAATGCAAAAAAGTAATTCCTTTTTCCTATGATATCCAACATGCTTTCTCCCCCCTTATGCCCCATACAGCCAGTTTTTCTTAGCTGCTTTCAGATTTGATACGGATTTTATGAGAATTCTTGAAATCGTAACACCGTTTACAAAGTTCAGCAATACTCCGATACCCAATGAATATGCGAAGGAAAGCATTGCCCCTGTCCCGAAGATATAAAGGACTACTGCAACGATCAACACGGTAATGTTACCGTCAAAGATCGCTGAAAATGCTCTGTCAAAACCTGCATCTACAGCAGCACGGAGTGACTTGCCACTCTTCAACTCTTCTTTGATTCTTTCTGCCGTTATAACGTTCGCGTCAACTCCCATACCGATGGACAGGATAATACCTGCGATACCTGGCAGGGTTAATGTTAGTCCAGGCCATGAAATCGCCAGCAGCTGCATGATGGTCTGACCCAGCAATGCAACACATGCAATAAGACCCGGTAATCTATAATAGGAAATCATAAAGAGGCATACCAAACCAAATGCTACCATACCTGCAAGGATACTTGTATCAAGTGCTCCCTTACCCAACATCGGGCTGATGGAGTTAACCTGCTTCGTTTCAAGTTTGAACGGAAGTGCACCTGCTCTTATAGTAGCCGCAAGATTCGATGCTTCTACCGCATCCCTTTGCCCGGTTATAACCGCTCTTCCACCGGAAATTCTATTCTCTACAGTGGGAGCCGAAATCAACTGGTCATCCATAAAAATGGCAATAGGCTTACCAATCAGTCTTCCTGTAGCTTCCTCAAAGTTTCTTGCACCCTCGTCATTCAATTCCAGTGCAACATCCATTGCCCCTGTCTCAGGATTTGTCTCAGGTCTCGCATTTTTTACCTGGATACCCTGAAGAACAATTTTTCCTGTAGGCAGATATGCGCCATTGCCATCCTTCTTTGTTTCATCGACTTCCTGGAAAGTCAAAAGTGCAGTCTTCCCAAGTTCATCAATCGCTTTTTGTGGGTTAAAATCCTTTTCCCCAGCCTTCCAAGGAATTCTGATTACGATGCTGCCATTCGTAGCATCGGTGGTTATATCCCTATCAACGATGTTCTTAGCATCCAATCTTTTTCCCATAATGACCTTTGCCGATTCAAGTTCATCTTCCGTCGGTTTGCTTCCGTCATCCTTGATGGCAAATAAAGTGGCATCAATACCTCCATTGATATCGATACCTGTTCTGATGTCCTTTGCGCCCGGAATATATAATCCGAACAAATTCAAACCAAAATTTGTGATGTAGGTTAAAAGTCCGATTATGATAATAACCGAAAATAGTTTAACCCAATTGCTTGTCCTCATATGCAATAATCCCCCTTTTGATCTAGTCCGCATGAAGATATTATATAACTATAGAAAATTTCCGTCAATACTTTACAGCTTTTACACTTTTGTGATATAAAGGTTTTAAAGAAGCTGATTCCCATTTATGATGAGTTGGAATTTCAATCCCAGGTATTCTGCGGCCCTCCGGCACATGCTCATTCTAGCCAGAAAAATCTCAAAATAGTCCATCACAGGGCATATCTTGGTGTCAATGGTCAGCTTCAAAACAGCCTGCTTGTCCGTTTTGTTTATATGGATGGATGAGTCTTCTACTGCATAATTAACCCGGTCATGAATATCAAAGGTAGCAAAATCCTTATTTTTTACTCTGCCTCTATGCACATCCGACTTATCAGCAAGTATTAAGGCTGCCGATATATGGCTTACTGCATTTCCCGTATTTTCATCGTGGTTCCCGATGGCAAGCATGACTTCTGCCGCTTCTTCCGGTCCCATCCCCATTTTGGTCAAAAGATTGTAGGCAAGAATTGCGCCGGAATGGGCATGGTCCACACGGTTAATGGCATTTCCGATATCATGAAGATAGCCTGCAATTCTTGCAAGCTCTACCTCCCTTTCCTCAAACCCCAGTGCCGCCAGAATATCCCCAGCTGTCTTGGAAACCAATCCTACATGACGAAAGGAATGCTCGGTATACCCGTTGGCATCCAGCTGTTTCTCCGTAACTCGTAAAAATGTCTTGATTTCCTCACTATTTTTGATGTCTCTTACAGTCAGCATTTGCATCCTATGTACCTCCGATTACTCTGTATAATCCTGCACCAGTTTTATATAGGCTGCAGCATTCCGACGGATATTCTCCATTTCTTCCTGTGTCAATGAACGCTTTACTTTGGCAGGACTTCCTAAAACAAGAGACCCCTCCGGCACTATCGTATTGGGTGTTACCAGGCTTCCAGCTCCTACAATGCAGTTTTCCCCTATTTCCGCCCCATCCAGGATAATGGCACCCATGCCGATCAGACAGTTGTCCCCAATGGTACAGCTATGCAAAATTGCGCCGTGGCCTACAGTTACAGTATCTCCAATTTCTACTTTTCTATTATGCACACAATGCAGTACACAACTATCCTGTATGTTGGTATTCTCGCCAATGATGATGGGTGCCATATCTCCTCGGAGTACAGTGTTAAACCATACGCTGGAATTTTTACCTATTGCCACTTCTCCAATAACTGCAGCTCCGGGAGCAACAAAGCAGGTCTCGTGGATGACAGGTCTACTATTCTTATATGGGTGAAGCATCAGAAATACCTCCTATTTTATCCCTCACTGCCCTCTACGGCCTTCAGCCAAAGAGCACATTCCACTCTTTTTCTCTCCAATTCACAGCCGATGGAATAGGGAGTATGAAGATCATTGTTAAACTGCTGGGCATTGGCTGCGCAGCCGCCGCTGCAATAGAATTTGGCCCAGCACTCCATGCAGTCCTTTTTTGTGTATACATTACAGCTCTTGAATCGATCTTGCGTATTCCTCTTTATATCCATTTCTTCTACGTTGCCCATTTTAAATTCTTCCATACCGACAAATTGGTGACATGGATATATGTCCCCTTCGGGAGTAATAGCAAGGTACTCATGCCCTGCACCACAGCCTCCCAACCGTTTCGCTACGCAAGGTCCCTGACTGAGGTCCACCATGAAGTGGAAAAAGTTGAACCAGTTATCGGATTTCCACCTTTTGTGGTACTCCAATGCCAGTTTCTCATATTCTTCATAGAGAATGGGCAAATCTTCTTCTCTTATATCATAACCGGAATCCTTCCCAGCTACTACCGGCTCGACGGATACCTGTTTGAATCCCTGATCTGCAAGATGAAGGACATCAGCCGCGAAATCCAGGTTTTCCCTGGTAAAAGTTCCTCTTACATAATAATTGTCCTGGTTTCTCGACTCTGCCAGATCCTTGATTTTCGGCAGGATATCCTTATAACATCCTGTTCCATCCACCCTGTAACGCATTCTGTCGTTTGTCGCTTCACGTCCATCGATACTGAGAACGATGTTCTGTATATTTTCGTTAATATATTTCTTATTTTCTTCGTTTAACAGAAGAGCGTTGGTGGTCAGAGTAAATTTGAACTTTTTGTTATGCTCCTGTTCCTTGCTTCGTGCATAATCAACAATTTCTTTAACCGTATTAAAGTTCATCAAAGGCTCTCCGCCAAAAAAGTCAATTTCAAGGTTCCTACGACCTGCAGACTCTTTTATAAGAAAGTCAATGGCCTGTTTGCCTACTTCCGGACTCATCATGGTACGTCCTACGCCAAAGTCGCCGGTAGAAGCAAAGCAATATTTGCACCGGAGGTTGCAATCATGTGCGATATGCAGGCACAAAGCCTTAACAACCGGTTTCTTATCCCAGAGGGGCCTGTAATCCTTATAAACATCTTCAGAATAAAGCAGACCTTCCTTCTTCAACCCGTCAATCTCTTCAATAGCTTCGACAACACGTGCCCTTCCGTATTTTGCTTCGAGTTTTCCAACAATTTCATCAGGGTTCAGGTCTTCATAAAAATCTAAAACCTCGTATGAAACATCATCAAAGACATGAACAGCGCCGCTATTTACATCCACCACCAGGTTGGTTCCATACATAGAGAATTTGTGTATCATAGTACAATTTGACTCCTTCCAAGAATATACAACTGCCACAGGATTAACTATTTTTCAGGACTTGTAAAATAATAATGGGGTCTATAATTTTGTTATACCCTCACTCGAGACAAGGACAGCGAAAAAGACCCGCTAATTATTTTACAATGCCTTAATGAAGAACACAAAAAAGTGGAGAGCGAAAGGTTTCTTTCACTTTCCACTTTTTATTTGCGATATAAGCAACGCATCAGTAACATTAGCATAATTTCAAATGCTTATGTTTGATAACCACGGAGCTGGTATGTACAAAAACTGCATAAATTACAAATTAGTGTTTGTTCTGGCAGCTCTGGTTTGCCACTGTGCATGAAGTTTTACATGCAGACTGGCATGATGTCTGGCATTCGCCGCATCCTCCATGTTTAAGGCTATCCTTTAAAGTTGAACCGTTTATAGTCTTAATATGTTTCATCGTTTTTCCTCCCATGTCAATTTTACGCATCAAATTATAGCACATTTTGCTTACTTTGAAAAGATTTTTTTTGGTCACTCTCTTAAGACGTAGCAAAATAAACACATAGTCCTTTTTACAGGCCTTAAATCCTCTTATACTTGTGCTTCACAGTCTTTTTAAAGTTAACTCCGATAATCCCTCCGACAATCCCTGTCAGAATCCCAATCACAGTCACGGTCATTGTATGTCTGTCAATGGCAAAGCTTCCATAGGCAAGACTGCTTGCGATGTAGAGGATAAACATGTATAGGAATCCTACTATAGCGCCATTCAGCCATCCCTTGCTTCTTATGGACTTAGTCACTGAAGACCCTGCTACCAGTATACTAATGGCTGTAATGATGATGACCACCGGAGATATGAGTTTTTGAGGGTAATTGGTATAAGAAAGAATGTAGGCAAATACCAGGAACATGGGGATTGTAACAACATATGCCAGAAAAATCCCCTTGGCTATGGTAAAAAGGTTAAACCTGTCATTAAAAACCGTTTTCAGGTTTTGTCCAGCTTCTCCGTTCATACAGCACCTCCAAAGATATATATTGCTTCAATACTAATCTATTTGGATACCGTTGGTTATAGAACCAAAAATAGAACAAAATGCTAATGCATCTTGTCCTTCGCGTATAAGGTAATGAAACACACCTTTCTGAACAAGGGGTATTCCCTTTATGATAAGGAATGTCCCAAACCTATGGTTCCCTTCGACGGAGCTACACTCCTCGGCACCTTCCCCACACCGGCCAAGGGGAATCCCTTTGGCAAACCCCATTTATAAGAAATTTAAAAAACAAAATTTCCTATAAATATAAAAAGCTGAACAATAAACCTGTTCAGCTTTTTGATTCTTTGACGTTATGCTTCAATTAATTGTTTAACTTCCTTTATTGCCCATTTTTTCACAAGAATCTTCGTCTTCATGATACCGGATTCAATGGTTATTTCATCATCCTTTATATTCATAACCCTGCCCATGATTCCACCCACGGTAACGATTTCGTCTCCTACCTTGAGGGCATTGAGCATTTCTCTGTTCTTCTTCTCTCTCTTCCTCTGGGGAAGGATAAGAATAACATACATAATTACGAACAATAAAATCATCGGCGCAAAGGTACCTATCGCTGCCGCTAATTGTTCCGCACTCATTCAAAAACCTCCTTTGTAATTTGTATTCACTAAGAATTATACACAAGCTTTATCAATCTGTACACTATTTTAGGAATAATTTTCATACTTTGTACCCGTATCGATCAAAAAACTCATTGCGGAAATCTCCCAGCCGATCTTCCCTGATAGCTTGCCGCACCTGCTTCATCAGGTTCAGCAGGAATCGCAGATTATGCCATGTAGTGAGTCTGATTCCCAACACCTCATCCGTCTTAAGTAAGTGCCTTATATAAGCCTTGGAAAAATTCCTGCATGCATAGCAATCGCATTCCGGGTCCATTGGCTCGAAATCTCTGGCGTGCTTTGCATCCCTTACAATCATTCGCCCTCTGCTGGTCATGACGGTACCATTTCGTCCAATCCTGGTCGGAAGTACGCAGTCGAACATATCAATTCCCCGAATCGAACCTTCGATGAGGTAATCAGGACTTCCAACTCCCATCAGGTATCGTGGCTTATCCGCCGGAAGCAAGGGAACCGTAACCTCCAGCATGTCATACATCTCATGTGCAGGTTCCCCTACACTCAATCCGCCTACAGCATATCCCGGAAAATCAAGTTCCAGGAGTTCATTGGCACTTTGTATTCTGAGATCCTTGTAAACCCCACCCTGCACAATCCCGAACAGAGCTTGTTTTTCCGTATTTTGATGGGCTTCCTTACACCTTTTAGCCCAGCGGGTAGTCCGCTCCAGTGAATTCTTTGCGTACCCGTGATCACAAGGGTATGGGATGCATTCATCAAAACACATGATGATATCTGCCCCCAGGGCATTTTCGATTTCAATGGCTTTTTCCGGTGAAATAAAATGTCTGGTTCCATCAATATGCGACTTGAAGGTAACCCCTTCTTCCTTTATACTGCGCAGCCCCCCCAGGCTAAATACCTGAAAGCCGCCGCTATCTGTGAGTATGGGCCTGTCCCAATTCATAAAACCATGAAGACCGCCGGCCTCCCGGACAATATCGTGGCCAGGTCTCAAATATAAATGGTATGTATTGCTTAATATGATTTGCGCCTCAACTTCCTTCAATTCCGCTGGTGACATTCCCTTGACCGTAGCCTGGGTTCCAACCGGCATAAATGCAGGAGTATCAAAGGAACCATGAGGGGTGTGAACCCTACCCAATCTTGCTCCTGTTTGTTTACATTCCTTTATAAATTCATAACGTACTGCTGCCATATTTTTCTCCTTTCACATAAGGCGCCGTAAAATAATTAGCTGGTCTTTTTTGCGGACCTGCCATTGTCTCATGAAGGGTGTAGCAAAATTATAGACCGGATTATTATTTTACAAGCCCCAACCATATTATTTCAAAAACATCGCATCGCCGAAACTGAAAAACCTATACTTTTCCTCAATAGCGGTGTTATACGCCTGTAGTACATGTTCCCTACCGGCAAGTGCACTCACTAACATGATAAGGGTTGATTCCGGCAGGTGGAAGTTGGTGATGAGCCTGTCCACTACCTTAAATCTGTATCCCGGATAAATGAAAATATCAGTCCAACCACTCTGGGGCTCCAAAGAACCATCTTCCTTCGCAATGGTTTCAAGAACTCTGCAGCTTGTAGTACCAACAGCAATTACTTTTCCACCGTTTTTCCGCGCATTATTTATGGTATCACAGGTTTCCTGACTGATATTATAAAACTCCGAATGCATTTTATGTTCCAATACATTCTCTACCTTTACCGGCCGAAAGGTTCCCAGGCCTACATGCAATGTAACATATGCCAGTTCCACACCCTTTGCCGCAATTTGCTCCAGAAGGTCGCTGGTAAAATGCAGCCCGGCCGTCGGTGCCGCAGCGGACCCCCTATGTTTTGAATACACTGTCTGGTATCGCTCTGCATCTTCGAGTCTTTTAGTGATATAAGGAGGAAGAGGCATAATGCCTACTTTATCAAGGATTTGCTCGAAAACTCCATCATATTCAAAGCGCACCAATCGGTTACCCTCTTCAATTACCTCGATCACCTCCGCCTTTAGTTCACCATTACCAAACACAAATCGCGCTCCCGGCTTCGCTTTTTTTCCCGGCTTAAGAATCACTTCCCATATATCCCCATTAATCCTTTTTAATAAAACAAATTCGATTTTGCCGCCGGAACCTTCCTTCTCCCCTAACAGCCTCGCTGGAATCACTCTAGTATTATTTAATACCAGGCAATCCCCTTTTTCCAGATAATTTATTATATCCTTAAATATCTTATGTTCGATCTTTCCCGTCTCTTTATCCAGTACCATCAACCGTGACATCGGCCTGTCCGGGATGGGTTCCTGGGCAATTAATTCCTCCGGCAAATCATAGCTAAAATCCTTTATATTCATAATCCCTGCACCTATCAATTTTCTATGCTGTATTCAAAACAACATAATACATCATCTTGATTTTTTTGACAAGGTAAAATGTGCAAAACTATTCCTTAACCGCACCAATAAATAGTATTTGATTTTTATATTAAAATCATGTACCAGAGGACTTTATATACTTTCCACGGTTTTTTACACAAAAAACAAGCAGCCATCAAAACTTCCTCTGATCGCTGCTGCTCTATTTAACATTCTCAATTCTCAATTTTAAATTAATTCTTACTCCACCGTCGTTCCTGGGAAGTAGTGCTTCAAAATCTTATCATAGGTAAATCCGGCATTTGCCATACCTTTGGCGCCTTCCTGGCTCATACCTACACCGTGTCCCCAGCCTTTTCCCTTAAAAGTATAGGCATCCGAGGTTATGGTCAATGTCTTCTTTCCTTCCGCACCAATTACAGAAATGTTTCCGGCAGAAGGAATTGTTTTCAAACCGGTCGCCGTCATTATACTTTTCGACGCAATTGATGTATTTACTACAGTTCCCGCATCTCCCCGGACCGGTATTCCTGCATTTGAAGTGAGGGAATACATCTGACTGTTAAGCCCGAAAGTTGTTCTGGTTGCTTCCTTTGTTATTACCTGCTTCTTCTTGGTTCCGGTAATCGTCAGTTCCGAAGCACGCCCGGATTCCGTATATTTTGTAACTTCCATTCCCTGTATATCCCCTACATCAATCCCCTTGCTGAGTAAGGTAGATTTTAGCTGGGCAGCTGTGAAAGTTTTCTCCCAATAATAGTGAGAAGACGTCGTCAGTTCATATTTATCTTCCACACTGACCAAGTAAGGAAGATTGGCCGTCCATACATTATAACTGTACTCCGTCTTCCCACCACTGGACGCAGAATAAAAAACCGAGGCTACTTTTCCATTATACATGACAAGCTGCCCCTTTGTATCATCTACTGCTTTGGTTGATGTTTGTGCTTCTCCTGAAAGTCCATTATAAACATGGCAATGCGTCGTTGCACATAAATCAAATCCTGTGTCATTATGCTTCCCCATACTATTTATGGCATAGGTCCTGGAAGCCACAGCCTGCGCTTTTAACGCTTCTGCATGGGAATAGGATTCCATTTCCGAAGGCACAACTCCATAGAGGTACTGATCGAAAGGAAGGACATTAACCACTGTCATATCACTTCCTGTAAGCCTTTTTATCTCAAGGTCACCCCGGTATTTTTTATCGCGGTTGATACGAAAGGCATAGGGATTATTTTCCTGCTTCGGACGTATTTGTACGGCTCCGCTGACACCATCCAATAGAAGAGCGATTTCACCCGTACTTTTGTAAACAGCGATTCTGGTTGCAGAGGACTGGGCGACCTCATACGCACCGGCTCCCAGCTTTTTCTCTATGTTATTTGTGATGTCACTCTGTGCTTGACCGGAATCCGTATAAAACCCGGTCCAAACTTCCCATGCTCCTGCATACGCAGGATATGCAGCCACTCCCTTTAATTTCAGGGCTGCCACCTGGGCTAAAACGGCATTCAAATCACTGAAGCCTTTCCCGAGTCTTATATGTACAGGCCCTACCTTTTCCCCGGGCGAAGATGGCTGGGACTGGGGATTGTATTCGGTATAGACGCCATTGTTTTTTACAAAATATGCATCCTTCCGAATAGTCACTACCTCACTTCCGGTCACTTCATACAGTGAGTTGAAAGCATTATTTGCATTGATACCGATTTGCATTCCTTTATCTGCATTCACATCAAAACCAGCTACTGCTGTCGTTTTATAAAAAAGACCGATTCTGACGCTTTGAGGGCTTTGCACTGCCGCTTTTGCCGGTGGCATCCCACTGACAGCCAAAAGCAAGGCCACTGCCGCCGCTACAATTCCATGCTTTATCCCTTTCATTTTGACCTCCATTTTTCCTTTGTGTTTTCCATTTTCTATTTCGTCAAAAAACCGCAGTTTCCCTCCTATTGGGTCGAAATTTAATACAATTGAAATAAACTGCGATTATAAAAACTTTGAAATTTTATAAAATATTTGACACACAAAGAAGGGTAATGATATTATAATATAGTATAAAATTTAATAATGACAGTAGAGGTGCACCAATCAATAGTAGTCTTGCGGAGAGGAATAGGCTTCAGTGAAGCAAGAAGAAAGGGAAAGGTGCCGAAGGGAGGGTATTGCCTACAGTATGTTCCCTGGTTGTACGGTGAATAACTGTATAATTGTCATCAATTGATTTGATGGAGCGCTATCTGTTTGGTAAACAAAGTCAATGAAGTCTTTGATTGTATTTGTTTTTACAAAACTGCTGGTACTCTATACCAGCTTTTTTTATAGGGTTGATTGATTAATTTATTTATTTATTTATGGAGGGTATTGAATATGAGTGAAAAAATTAGAGTAGGTGTTTTAGGCGGAACTGGAATGGTTGGGCAAAGATTTATCACTCAACTCGAGAACCACCCCTGGTTTGAGGTTGTATCCATTGCTGCTTCTGAAAGATCCGCAGGAAAGGCCTTTACAGAAGCTGTTGAGGGGCGCTGGAAACTGGATCTGCCAATTCCTGAAAAAGTAAAGAATATCACGGTACACAATGTTACCGATATTTCCAAAATAGCGGATGAAGTCCAAATGGTATTCTGTGCCGTTGATATGAAAAAGGATGAAATTAAGGCACTGGAAGAAATGTACGCTAAAGCCGAAATACCTGTTGTGTCCAACAATTCAGCCCACAGATGGACAGACGATGTACCCATGATTATTCCAGAGGTAAATCCTGAACATACGGCAGTTATTGAAAAACAAAGAAAGCGACTTGGAACACGGAAAGGCTTTATATCCGTAAAATCCAACTGTTCACTGCAAAGCTATGTTCCACCACTTCATGCACTTATGAAATACCAGCCGTCAAAAGTACTCGCTTCCACTTACCAGGCAATTTCCGGCGCCGGCAAAGTTTTTAGCGATTGGCCCGAAATTATTGACAATGTAATCCCCTACATCGGTGGTGAGGAAGAAAAAAGTGAAAATGAACCTTTGAAGATTTGGGGTAAAGTAGAAGGTGATAAGATTGTCAGAAGTGCCGGTCCTTTAATTTCGGCCCAGTGCTATAGGGTCCCTGTTTTAGACGGACACATGGCAGCCGTATTTGTTTCCTTTGAAAATAAGCCTTCAAGGGATGAAATTCTGGAATGCTGGAAAAGCTTCAAAGGTAAACCACAAGAACTAAAACTTCCAAGTGCACCTGCACAGTTCCTCACCTACTTTGAGGAGGAAAACAGACCGCAGTCGAAGCTGGATAGAAATGTTGAAAATGGAATGGGCATAGCATTGGGAAGACTTCGTGAAGATTCATTATTTGATTACAAATTCACATGTCTCTCACACAATACCATAAGGGGTGCAGCCGGAGGAGCAATCTTAATGGCTGAGTTGCTCAAAGCAGAAGGATATCTTGATTAGGATATAATTTCACTACATTTTTAATTCTTTCTCTGCATCGCAGCATATAATTTTATATACTCCGCTTCCCAGTTTATTCATTGCTACGCGGAGTATATAAAAAGCAGTTCCAATTATACAGTTAATTATTTGTTCAAGAAAGGACGTGTAAGTATGAGGAAACCGATATTTACGGGATCCGCTGTTGCCATTGTTACCCCATTTGATGAAGACGGTGTTGATTTTAACAAACTGGGTGAACTCATAGAGTTCCAGATTCAGGAGGGGACCGATGCAATTGTTATCTGCGGAACTACAGGTGAAGCATCCACCATGCCGGATAAAGAGCATCTTGCAACCATAAAATACGCGGTTGACAAAGTACATGGGCGCATTCCTGTAATCGCAGGTGCAGGCAGTAACGATACAAAACATGCCATCGATCTAAGCCGTGAAGCGGAAGAACTGGGTGCAGATGCCATTCTGACCGTCACCCCTTACTATAATAAGACAACACAGAGTGGTTTGTATCAGCATTTTAAAATGATCGCCGACAGCATAAAGATACCTGTTGTGCTATATAATGTTCCTTCCAGGACCAATTTGAACATAAACCCTGAAACAGTAAAAGCATTATCCGAAATCGAGAACATCGTGGCTATTAAGGAATGTAACTTTGCTCAGGTCAGTGAAATCATAAACATCTGTGCACCAGGGTTTACTGTTTACTCCGGCGAGGACGGATTGGTGGTGCCACTTCTCTCCCTTGGAGGTAAAGGTGTAATCTCTGTAATGGCCAATATCATACCGAAGGATACGCACAACATGGTAGTAAAATACCTTGACGGGGATATTGAAACCAGCAGAAAACTTCAATTGGGTGTTGTCGATTTATTGAAGGCTTTATTTAATGAGGTAAGCCCCATTCCTGTAAAAGCTGCAATGAATCTTATGGGTATGGATGTAGGCAAATGCAGAATGCCTTTGGTTGATATAAGCGAAAGAAACCTAGAAATTTTGAGAAATGCATTGAAGGAATACGGTTTACTTGGATAAAATATAAGAGATAAAAGATAATCATTTATAAGGAAGTGGCCTATGGTTAATATACTAATGAGCGGGTGCAATGGAAAGATGGGTCAGGTTATTACCCGACTGGCATCAGAAAGAGAAGATGTCCGTATTGTCTGCGGTTATGATCTGCGCGACTCTATACAAAATCCTTACCCGGTATTTACGAATATAAATAACTGCAATATAGATGTGGATGTGATCATTGATTTTTCGAATCCGGCGGCCTTTGATACCCTGGTAAATTTCGCTACATCAAGGAAGATACCTCTTGTGATGGCGACAACAGGTCTAACACAGGTTCAGGTCAAGAAACTGGAGATGGTGTCCAGAGAGATTCCTGTGTTCTTCTCTGCGAACATGTCTCTTGGTGTAAATCTCGTGATTGACTTGGTGAAAAAAGCTGCTAAAATTCTGGAAAGTAATTTTGATATCGAGATCGTTGAAAAACATCACAATCAAAAAGTAGACGCTCCCAGTGGGACTGCCCTGGCTATTGCCGATGCTATTAATACGGTTCTGGAGCAGCAGCAGGAATACATATATGACAGACATTCCAGAAGAAAGAAAAGAAGTAAAAAGGAAATCGGTATTCATGCTGTTCGAGGCGGGACCATTGTTGGCGATCATTCGGTCATTTTTGCAGGAAACGATGAAATCATCGAGATTAACCATATGGCAATGTCGAAGGAGATTTTCGGTGTGGGGGCTCTGCGAGCCGCGGGCTTTATTCATGGGAAAAAGCCCGGTATGTATAATATGAATAGTCTGATTTCAGAGGAATAAATTATTTCAAGGGTGTCCGTAGTTTCCAGTCACGCCTATTGAATTCAAGGAGGTATATGTGTGGCACAAAAGCCTGTTACCAATTTATCGGTAACATATAATGTTGCTCTGTTAACAATAGATAACCTTCCCAATAATCTACAAATTGTGTCGGACATTTTTAATGCTGTGGCGGAACAGAAAATAAATGTAGATATGATAAGCCAAGCGCCTCCCTTCAGGGGAAAAATCAATCTTTCCTTTAGTATGCCTACGGAGGATGTAGTAAAAGCGCTTTCTACACTGAATCAGTTTAAAAAGAATCTTCCCTCTCTTCATGTTGAAGTCGATGCGGCAAATACGAAGATTTCCATCTACGGTGAAGGCATGAAGAACCTCCCGGGGGTTGCCGCCAATTTATTTACGCTGATGGCAGCTAATGGGGTCGAAATTAAGCTGGTTACTACCTCGGAAGTTGACATATCCTATCTGGTATATGACAAGGACGTAGATAAGGCGCTGGAAGCAATAAAGCGCGAGTACGATCTACCGTAAAAATAAATAAAGATAACAAAAAAAGCCGGTGACCGGCTTTTTTTGTTATCTTTATTTATTTATCTGCTTTCTTATGATTCTCTTCGAATACTTTTTCCACATTTGTAGAAGGTTGAATTTCCACTTTATCCATCATATGCTTTTTTAATTGAGGATACACATAAAAGTTGGTAATAAATCCAATCAAGCTAAGAGTTATAAAAGGGAACAGGATAAAGCCGATAATGGGATTCCAGAAGGTTGCTACCAGCACTGCCGCGCAAATCAGAAGAATCCCCAGGTTAGGCAGAAATTTCATCATGGCAAACAGAAGAGCATTTCTGTAAATCTGCTTAACACTTAACTTAAAGGTAACCAGCATCGGGTAGATGTACATATGCATCATCATATAAATCACAAAAGCCAGTATTAGAAACCCGCTTGCCAAAGACATAAGGAAACTGCCCTTGCTGAAGAGGAAATAGGCCCTTATATCAAAGAGTACCACAACAAAGATCAACAGGTCGATAATGCTTATAATAAGACTTTCCTTAAAGTTCCTTTTGGCATTATCCTTAAAATCCCACCATAAAAATGCATGTTCTTCTCTTGAATAGTTTCTAAGAATATAAGTAAACCCTGCTTGTGCCGGCCCCACTGTCAAAATCGGTATGCAGATAAAAATACTCCCCAATATGAACTTCAGTATTAAATCACTGGTAACGTCATCTGTAAACATGTTCCCTACAAAAGTCAACATCAAAAATAACATGGTCAAAACTGCCGGGATGTTAAACAGGAAGAACATCATATTTAACTTTAACAAATTCCAGAACTTCCGGAACAAAATATCAAAAAATAAAACGATCCTTGGTTTCGGTGTCTCATCCTTCTGAACCCCCGGACCCGGCTTTGTATAATCGAAAAACCCAAAAAAACCAGCCATCCATCATTCCCCTTTATTTAAGTATTGTGTAATTCTGTTACAATTAATTGTAACAGCACTTTCATTATTATTCAACAATTATTATAACTCCAAGTCTGCTAAAAAAACCTTCTAAATTTTATTCAAAAAAGTATTGACATAGCTATAGGCTGCTAGTATAATTGTTTTTGCTGATTCGGAATTAAAAAGTAAAATATGCGAGGATGGCGGAACTGGCAGACGCGCACGTTTGAGGGGCGTGTGGGAGACCGTGTGGGTTCAAGTCCCACTCTTCGCACCAAAAGCTACTGTTAAAACAGTAGCTTTTACTTTTTCCAAGAGCTGCTTTCATCTTTTAGAAACTCTTAAAAAAAAGTATTGACATAATGCCTTCTTGCGAGTATAATTGTTTTTGCGGTTGCGAAACTGCGAATAAAAATTTATAGTAATGCGGTCGTGGCGGAATGGCAGACGCGCACGTTTGAGGGGCGTGTGGGAGACCGTATGGGTTCAAGTCCCATCGACCGCACCAATGAAAAAAGAGAGATTTTATATCTCTCTTTTTTCATTGTCTATTTATAAATACTATCGAGGTTAGTCGGTGGTTTTTTATGCTTTTTTTGTCTATTTATTAAAGCTTACCGTATAGATAGGCCGATACGTCAATCTTCCCTCTACACGGGTACTTTCCATAAGAGAAATTCCTTTAACAAGAAGCTTCTGCGGTTCAATCACAACATTTTTACTGAGAACTTCAAAGTTCTCAGACTGAAGTTCCCGCCCCAGCGTTATGTGTGCATTGTATCCTCTCTCCTCTTTTTCATACCCCTGTCGCTCCAATGCGTCTTCAAGAGCCTGGTATAACTTCTGCAGCTTCCCGCTGTGTTTTAGACCAACCCATAGAATTCTCCGGCTACCTCTTGGAAATTGTCCCAGTTTTTCAAGCACCAGCTCAAAAGGACTCTCCGATGATGCGGCTTCATCAATGGCTGTTCTAAGCTTCAAAAGCTCCTTCTGCTCCACCTCTCCGATGAATCGTAACGTCAGATGGAAGTTTTCCTTATGGGTAAAATTCCCCTTTGTACAATGCTTCCTTACCTCCTGCTGCTTTTCCCATAGAAACTGCTTTATATCCTCTGTAAACTCAATTGCAATAAAAACTCGCATGTTTTCTCACCCCTACCTTATATTCTCACGGACATTATTTTATCATAATTGCATTTTGTATGTAACTTTTACCAGATAAATTCCGTTATACTATATGCAGGAAGCGAGGTGAGCGCGTGGAACAGTTTCGACAACTTTATGAAACCAATTTTAAAAAGGTCAATTATTATCTCAGAACGCTATGCAACAGCGAAAAGCTTGCAGAAGACCTAACACAGGATACATTTTACAGAGCTTTGGTTTTTATGATGGACCGGAATAATTATTCCACGTCAGTACAATGGCTGGTGAAGATTGCCCACAATGTGTTTGTCGATTATGTGCGCAAAAACAGAATTCCTTTAGAGGATTTGGAGGATATACACAGCGAATTTCCTGGTGAGCATCCGGACCATAGCAAACGTCTGGACTTGGTCCAGATCCTAAACCAGCTTCCTCTACGCTATAAATCCTTTATTCTTCTTTGTGACCACTATGGATTCTCCTACAGAGAAATCGCAGAAATTATGAATTGTACGGAATCAACCGTTAAAGTAACGCTTTCAAGAGCAAGAAATCGCTTTAAGGAGGTATATGCAGAATATGAAAGAGGAACACGATAATTCCTGTAACAGAATCAAGGGCCAGTTGGATAGCTATCTAAAGGATACATTGGACCCTGCACAGTCTTCCTTCATTGAAAAACACATAGCGGGCTGTCCCCTATGCAGTGCAGAGCTGGATCGACTGGAAAACCACATTTTCGCTGAAAGCGGGACTACAAAGGCAAATCAGGAGGAACTAAGAAGAATTGAAAACCGGTTTGCTTTTAAAGTGTCAGAGAATCTTTTAGCCGTATTGTGTGCTGTTTTAGTGGGCTGGTACGGTATTTTCGGGCTGCTGCTGCCCCGCATATTTGCGGATGAAAGGATGGAAAAAGTCGAGGGCATGCAGTATGCAATTCAAGATCTTATATTGTTTACAGAGCCTGGTGCTAAGATAGCAGACAGGTCAGGATATGTAGGTTACGGTTATATCAACTTGTACACAAAAGGAGCATTTGAAAGTAATCTGGTGGGTGGCGGAAAGAAAATCACTGAGTTTGACTGGGCCGTTCCTATCTATTGGGGAAAATCTGACTTCAAAAGAACAGTCCGCTTTGAAGGAAAAGGGATGGGATTTAGTTTTAAAAATGCCAGGGGAAAATCGACCCTCACCGATAAATGGGATCAAATCGAAAGTTATGGCAATGGCACCAGAACCCAGATTGCATTGTATCTGGAATCCCCTATCTCTTTAGAGGAGATGGAGAGAATTTTGCGAAAAATAAACGCAGACAGCAACGAATGTTGGATGGCGCTGGACACGGGTGATCTCCAACTGAAGGAAACTTTTTCAACTGCTGTGGCAAGTATGCCGGAATGGGGCTTCCCTCTTTATATCCCCCTTACGCCTGCTACTGCAGATACTATTTCGTATTCTAGTGACGGAAAATCCCGTTTCATGCATGGCGGCGGCGGTGACGTGTACGATTTGAGGAAAATCAGTGAATATTTTAAAAGTGAAATGAAAGCTTTTGAAAGAAGCTCAAGTCTCTTTGATGATAAAAGTCTCACTGAGGAAATAAGGAAAATAAACAACTTCCTTGATTCCAATCCGGTAAAAATCCGTGGTGCCATCTTGGCAGCTCCTAGTTCTGACATCCTGAAGCTGATGGATGAAACCGGAATTACACGTATTGATATCCTAAACGTTGATTTTGATTATAGCAGTAAGAGGTGATTTCATGTATAAGAAATTTAGATGGGGTTCCCTTTCCTTCGTTGTGTTTCTCATAGGCATCCTCTTCCCCATTACATTAGCCAGAACTTTTTGTCTGGGCGACCTTATCCTTGACGCCATGGGCGTACCGTTACATACGTCACTTGGACCAGGATTATTTCGTAGTAATATTCGGACTTCCGTCCTACTTTCTATCATCTTTTTAATAGCAGGTTGTATTCTCGGCTGGAAATTCAGAGACGATGTATTCGCAAAAAACGGGAGAATCCTTTGTACTTCTCTTTTAATATTCATGGTTTTAAATCTTGTTTTCACTTTAACTCTGGGATAATTTTATAATAAATAATATGGAACTTACGATGTAAAGAATATATAATAGGACTAATAGACCAAACTCAAAATGCGGGAGTTGTGAACCATGTTTTTTATAGGAATTTTCGGTATCAATGAAGGCCATAAGCCCCTGGGGACATACAATAATGCCATATGCCCCTCCTGTGGCGCCTATACTCGATATGAAGTATTCAAAACCTATTCCTATTTCCATATATTTTTTATTCCGATTTTCCGATGGAATAAAAAATATTATGTAAAATCCGCCTGCTGCGGAACTCTTTATCAATTGGACCCTACCATTGGCTCTGAATTTGAAAGCGGCCATAATCCTGATATCCGGAGTGAACATCTGCGCATCGTACATGCCTATGCTGCTTATAATGCCTGTAGCAACTGCGGCCAGCCGGTTGACTCTAATTTCAGCTTTTGCCCCCGCTGTGGAAAAAGGTTATAGTATAGTAAAAAAAGGAAGAAGGCCGCTTGGTCAGTCTTCTTCCTTTTTTATTACTTTGAAAATATTAAATTCCCAATTCCTTTAGAAAATCCAGTTTCGTGTAGTCCTTTTCCAATCGGTCCCTTAGATACCTTTTAGATATCCTGGACAACTCATTCAGCACCTCTTGTGAAACGGCAAAATGAAAAAGGTCCTTCATCTTTGCGTGCACGATATGTTGAAGTGTCCTTGCAGCTCCTGGCGATATTTTTATAGCGCCATTATCTGTTAATACGCATTTCTGACAGATAAATCCGCACTTCTTGAAGCTAAAGTACAGGTTTGCTGCATCCTCCTCAGCACATTCCATGCACTCTTTTACGTAAGGAGCATAACCGAGTATGCTTAAAAACCGAAGTTCAAAAATCCTCGTGATCAGTTCCGGCGGCTTATCCGTTTTGGACAGCATATGCAACGTATTGAGAAAGAGTTGTAAAACCCTTCCCGCTGGCAGCTCTTCCTGCATTACATCATTTATGATATCCGCAATATGTGCAGCGTGGGTGAGTTTGACAATATCATTTCTGATTTCATAGAAGGATTCCACCACGTCACAGCTGCTGATATTATACATGTCCTTGCCTTTAAACAGCATAAAATCGCTGAAACAAAGAAACTGCGTCCCGGCTACCAGAGGGCTTTTTGGCCTTCTGGCCCCTTTTGCATAACCCGATATCTTTCCATGTGATTTTGTAAGAATGGTTATAACTTTGTCAGCTTCTCCTGTATTAACCTCCCGGATAACTACTCCCCCGGTTTTAACATACCCCATAGGCTTTCTACCCTCCCGGTGCGTCCAAACAAAATCCTCTTCAGGCATAGCCCAATCAGTTTTGTTTAGAACGCAAATCCTTTATGTTGTATCCCCAACACTACAGATCAAAAAATCACAATACGAGGCACAACACGGCAGGGCAAGCGGATATTTCCCGCGCTTGTTTAACTGCTTATTGCAACTTCCTGTTCTGCAGCCTTTGTTTCACTAATCTGACTGTTCTTTTCCTGAATCTCTCTATAGAATACGTAGGCATCAATATTTCCAGTCTTTTCAAATGCACTCCAAGCAAATTCCTTTAACATGACTGTAATCCCCCTTGTAACCTTTTGCTTTGCGATTTTTATGGGAGGCTGTGAAAAAAGCAGTTCTATAAGTTTTGCTACACCATGTGTAGCGCTCTAGGTATCGTACTTTAGATTTGAATTCATCCAGCGGGCGAACCGCTCCAAAACCCGAACGTTTTACCCACTGGCTATTATAAGGATCAAAGTACGCTACCTTAACAAGCGGCCCGCAAAAAAGAACCGCTATATTTTCACATTCTCCTATAATATTAGCAGAATATTGTTTGTTAATATTAGGTTACACCAAAAACTCTTTTGTATACTTGAAAAATTTTTCTTGTATCGTCGATGGATTACAATCACGCTGATCGGTAATAACTATTCAAATAGCCAATCTGCACTATTTTTTGTATCCCAGTGTCTTAAGCATCATTTCACTGTTTCTCCAGTCGGGTTTTACCTTAACCCATAACTGCATGAATACTTTTGTTCCGAGAAATTTTTCAACGTCCTCTCTGGCAAAGGTGCCGATCTTCTTTAGCATCTTGCCTTCCTTGCCGATAAGAATACCCTTGTGCGAATCTCTTTCACAATAAATGTTTACCTGGATGTCAATCATTCCACCCGTCGGTCTTTCCTTGAAGGAAAGAACCTCAACCCCGATTCCATGGGGTACTTCATCGCTAACCAACCGAAGAATCTTTTCCCGTATAATTTCAGCAACGATATTTTTTTCCGGCTGGTCTGTCAGCATGTCGTCAGGAAAATACTTTGGGCCCTCCGGTAAAACTTTCCTGATTTCCTCCAGAACGATATCCACTCCCTGGTTGTTTGCCGCCGATATCGGAATAACTCCTTTGAAGTTCATTGTTTGGGTATATGCGGCAATGGCAGGAAGCAATTGATCCTTCTTTACAATATCAATCTTGTTTATTATAAGAAAGACAGGAGTCTTTAGCTCCTTCAATTGCTCGATAATAAACAGGTCTCCCGCCCCAGGCTTGGATTCGGTGGCTTCGACAAGAAATAATATCGCATCCACCTCACTCAAGGTGTCCCGGGCAACGGTAACCATATACTCTCCAAGCTTGGTTTTCGGCTTGTGCATGCCGGGAGTATCCATGAAGATCATTTGACTATCGTCGGTTGTTATAACGGTTTTTATTGTATTTCTAGTGGTTTGGGGCTTATCGGAGGTAATTGCAATCTTCTCTCCCGCCAACCTGTTCAATAACGTGGATTTTCCTACATTCGGTCTTCCTACAATTGTTACAAACCCTGATTTGAAACTCATTCTTTTCTTCACTCCGTGTTTCTTATATAATAATATGTCTTAAAACTCCCTAAAAGCGCCCGGAAGCAGTTCACCCAGTGTATACTCCCTATATTCGCCTTTTATGTTACTGCATAGTATTTTTAGATCATCATTTCCAAACTCCGCCAGAACCTGCCTGCAAATCCCGCAGGGATAGATAAAATCTTCACTGTCACTGGCAATCGCCACCGTATCAAATTTTATCTCGCCTTCAAAAACAGCTTTGAAAGCGGCTGTTCTTTCGGCACAGTTTGTTGCTCCGTAAGAAACATTTTCGATATTGGCACCGGTATACACATTCCCTTTATCAGTTTTTATAGCGGCGCCCACCCTGAACCGGGAATAAGGAACATAAGCCTTCTCCTTACTCTCCTGCGCCAGTTTGATCAATTCCTTGTCTTCCATAATATCTTTATTCCTCCCACGTTTATTAAACAAACAGCTGGAACAGCAGCAGTGTAACCAAGCTACCGATTACAGCTCCTGTAAACAATTCCAGTTTATTATGTATTTTACCCTCCAAACGACTTTGTATAACAAGAAATGCCAGTAGGACACACAGAATTGCTATTCCCGAGTCCTCTGTCCATAAAGCCACAGATGTTGCGATAGCAAATGCCAGCGCTGCATGGCCACTGGGCATTCCCCCATGGAATGGAGTACCTTTTCCCAGTTTTGCCTTTAACGCCAGCACAGCAATCATTGTTATCAAAAGGGCAATAACCGTTATATTTATCGGCGTTTGTTTGGCAATTTTTATACCCTCTTCCACTGTCATCCGCATTCGATCAAAAAAAATAAAATATCCTACAACCACTGAAACAAAAGCGGACAGAAGTACCGCTCCCGCAGCGATATCCTTAATAATCTTGGCCTTGGGGTGGTACACATCCACAATAATATCCACGATGATTTCAATGGCTGTGTTAAACAGTTCACATACCATTACAAACCCTATGGTGAGACATACAATCAAAAATTCCGCCCGACTTAATTGAAAAACAAGACTCAACAGCAACACAACTGCTGCTGCTGCAACATGAATCTTTATGTTTCGTTCATTCTTCAGCGTATAAATAATACCGTTTGCGGCGTTGTTAAAGCTTTCAACCAGATTTCTATTTTTCATAACCTTTTCGCTTATCGAGTAAGCCCCATAGCTTCCAAGACTGCTTCCTGCTTTCCTATCATCACCTGTTCTTCCTTCTCTTCCAAATGGTCATACCCTAGAAGATGAAACACCCCATGGGTCACCAGAAAAGCAAGCTCCCGCTCCAGAGAGTGGCCGTATTCCTCCGCCTGACGCTGTGTTGTCTCCATGGAAATCACGATATCTCCCAACAATAACAGGTTTTCGTCCAAATCATAATCCCCTTCATTAGACAACATTTCACCTTGTTCCATCTCCACCATGGGGAATGAAAGGACATCCGTCGGCTTGTCCAGATTTCTCTGTTCCCGATTAATTTCCTGGATTTCTTCATCATTCACCAACAGCACACTAATTTCCGAAGGAGTGTCAAAGCCTTCCTGTTGCAAGCTAAGTTCGATGGCCTTCTTCAACAGGTCCGTTATCTTTTCCGTTATCTCGGTTTTGTCCTGCATATTTTCAATCAAAATTGCCATTTGCTATTTTCCTTTCTCCCTGTTCACTGCTTTCTTCGCTGCTCGCCTCAATAAAATCTACTACGGTTATTATATCAGATTCCCGCTCTTTTACTCGTACCTCAGGGTATTGCTGCCTTTCATGGAAGAATCCGCTGAACACTCTCATAAATGATTTTGCGATAGTATCCATATCCTTTAGCGTAAGCTCGCACAAATCCAGTTGGCCGTCATCCAGTTTGTCTTTTATGATTTTTCTGACAAGCCCTTCAATTTTCCCCTCTGTCCGGTCTGCCATGGAACGGACCGCAGCCTCTACCGAATCCGCCAGCATAACCACTGCTGCTTCCTTGGAAGAGGGCCTGGGACCCTCGTAACGAAAGTTCTCCGGCCTCACCAGCTCTCCCTTGTCGCCTTTTTTGGCTTTGTGGTAAAAATAGGCCACGAGGGTCGTACCGTGATGCTGACTGATGATATCCCGTATCGCCAATGGAATCTTATGCTTTTTGGCAAGTTCTACTCCATCGGAAGTATGGGAAGTGATAATGAGCGTACTAAGATTTGGTGTAATCCGGTCATGGGGATTTTCCGACATCTGGTTTTCCTTGAAAAAGTTTGGCCTGGCCAGCTTGCCTACATCGTGAAAATAGGCTCCCACTCTTGCCAGTAGAGCATTCCCTCCGATTGCTTCAGTGGCCACCTCCGCCAGGTTTCCCACCATCAGACTATGATGATAGGTTCCAGGTGCTTCCATTAACAACCGCTTAAGCAACGGTTGGTTCGGGTTTGCAATTTCCAACAGTTTTAGCGGTGTAATGACATTAAAGGTACTTTCCCAGAAAGGAAGCATCCCAATGGTAAGTATGATAGATACAACTCCATTGAGAAAAACGATCAATGCATCTTTCCCAATTTCTGCAATGCCACTTTTATTAATCAGACCAAAGCATACGATTACTGCAGCATTGACCAATCCGATTACAATCCCCGCCATAGACAGCCGACTTCTCTGGTTGGCTTTGGAAACAAGAAAAGCCGACAGCGTCCCGCTAATCATAGACATATAGATAAAGTTTAAACTCCCTTTTGTCATGAGTGCTATAGCGACGGTCAATACCAGATTTACCATAATGGAAAGTTTTAAATCCAGCAGTACGGCTAACGACATGGAAGCAATGAATACCGGTATGGCTAGAGGTGAATACAATCCTACCCACCGCGCTATCGTCAGCGTAAGGAGAATCATAAGGCATAGTATGAAGATATCATCCCTGTTGTTCAAAATTTGTTTGCAAAAGTTGTGCATATAGAGAATCAGTACCAGTCCAAGTAAAAGCAATATCAGCAAAATACCCGATGCAAAGGGAAAATCAAACCGGCGGGTCGTCTCAAGAAGGTTAAGCTCTTCCAGAATACCCAGTTTGTCTTCTGTTACAATCTCTCCATTACTGACAATTCTTTCCCCTTTTAATATTTTAACAACATTATCCTGTCTTTTAAAGGCCTCTTCTTGTCTCTTTCTGGTTGCATCCTCATCAACAGTCCGGTTGGGCTTCAGTATTGCCTTTACCAGTATACCTCCGATATTTTTCAATTCCTGGTTAAGTTCTCTTGATTGAAACTCATTTTGTACCTGATACATCTTGTTAACCAGGCTTTCTTCCGTTATATCATCCTTCATTGCATTAGTAATAATGTCTCTTGAAGCTTTACTGAAGGCGGAGATCTCCTCATCACCGGCCTTAGCGACCATATAACGAACCTGTTCGGGAGACAGGGGAATATTCAGGTTTTTAACTCCCTCCGTCACTTTGCCGACAACAGATTCCTGCTCCATCTCCAGCCGTTGTTTGTATGCCTCCTCCTTCTTTCCGATTCCTGACTCTTCCATTTTTTTTAATACGGACTTTCTAGCTTCTTCAATCAAGGCTATGAAATCGTCCATACTTTTATATACCTCCGCAGAAGCAGAGCTATTTTCCTTCATTACAGGCTTCACAGCCGCTGCAGCCGCCCGGGCATTCTGTTCGGTCTTCAGCTTGTTCTCGATATCTCTAGGTGCATTGATATCGTAAACGGACGCAGCACCTGCAGAAATTTTGTACTTTATGGGTGCCGCACCCGTTTCAACCAGTACAAAAGCCAATAAAAGGGTGATTACACCAACAAGTATCCTCTGGAACGTGTCGTTGTGAAAATACTTTTTAAACTTTCTATGGGATATTGCACTGCTATTCTTCAAAGAAAACATTAGACTTCCCCCTATAAACCCTCTCTAGGATTGGCGAAAGAATAACTTCCACTGTCATTTCGCTGCACCTTATCTCCTGCTCTTTTCCCCCTGCGAGTCATATCGGTCGTAGGCTTTTATAATCTTCTGTACCAATTCATGCCGAACAACATCTTTATCCGAAAGATAAATAAACTCAATTCCCTCTATTTCACCAAGAACTTTGGGTACTTCCTTCAGACCGGATTTTTTATCCCCCGGCAAGTCAATCTGTGTTATGTCTCCTGTAATAACAGCCTTGGAGCCAAAACCGATACGGGTCAAAAACATTTTCATCTGCTCAGGGGTTGTATTCTGGGCTTCATCCAGTATGATAAAGGCATCGTCCAAGGTCCTTCCCCTCATATAGGCTAAAGGTGCAACCTCAATCATCCCCCGTTCCAGATACTTTTGATAGGTTTCGGCTCCCATCATCTGATACAGGGCATCATATAGCGGCCGCAAATACGGGTCAACCTTATTCTGCAAATCCCCTGGGAGAAATCCCAATTTTTCGCCTGCTTCCACCGCCGGACGAGTTAAAATAATCCTGTTTACCTCTTTGTTTCTAAAAGCAGTTACAGCCATTGCTACGGCTAGGAAAGTCTTACCTGTACCGGCAGGTCCTATACCGAAAACAATGGCATTTTTTCTTATAGCGTCTACATAAATTTTTTGTCCTTGGGTTTTTGCCTTAATTTGCCGTCCTTTGTCCGTTAAACATATATATTCGCCGGAATAATCCTGCAATTTTTCCAGTTCGTTTTCCTTTGCCATCTGCACCAAGTAATTCACGCTCTGCCGGGTGATTACCTCTCCCCGGGATGCCTGAGCCATCAGGCGGTTCAGTATATCTCCGGCCAAATCAACCTGTTGCTGGCTCCCTGATATTTTCACTTCCTGTCCTCTGAAAACCAGTCTTACATTCAGAGCCTCTTCCATCACCTTGATATTCTCATCGTAGTGACCGAAGATGTTCATCGCATCCTCCATTCTGTCAAACTCAACTGTTCTTTCAATAATGTCGTTCAATTATTTTCCTCCAATCTCTTTTGTAACTCCAATATCTTCAATACATTCGATTGTAACTACTGCCTGCAAGCTCCCGTCATCCTGTTGAACATATTCCGTAGAGGTGTTTATAATCTCAGTTCCTTCCGGAATTTCCGCGGAAGCTTGTTTATAGGCCTCCTCAGCTGCAGCTTTTTTAGCATCATCTATATTTATTTCCCTTTCCACTACATTATTTTCATAAAACCGATCAATAACCAGCGCTAAGGGTAAAATCATGTCTTCTCCAAAGGATACACTCTTTTTTATCTCTATTTTATCATAATCTGCAAAAGAAATCCTGCCTGAATAAAGATTTATCCGTTTTGAAAAAAGTACCAGAGAATAATGATCCTTCTTCTTCCCGGTTCTTTCCTTGTCGAATGCCTGTACTTGAACAGGTACGCTCTTCTCATACCAGGTTCGGGCTTTTACTAATGCTATGGAGTGTACCACCATGGGACCTTCCTTTTCATTTTTGTTCGGCACGGTACCAGACACCAGCAATTGGCCCTTTTGTACGGTAGCACCAGCCTTTACCATCTCCTGGCCCGCCTTGACGGTAATGGTTTTTATAATTCCATCCTTTGCAGCGTAAATGTCACAGGGAATTTCCTTCGGTACCCGTTCAGGAGCTTTTACTCTTTCAGCAATCTCAACCTTCACCTTGGTTCCTTTAACTACCAAGCTGACCCAGGACAATTCCTTCATATCCAGCATGAGATCATTTACAATTTCATCCGGATGTATTTTGTATTTTACGACCCCCGGCTTTACTCCATAAGAAGCAAGTTTCTCTTCAATCAGCTGTTTTTCGAGCGTTTTATTGCCTGTAATCTCGATACTCCATATAAAAGAAGTTAATGTGTAGAGGCCCACTATAAATAAAACGGCACCGATAGCAAAAGTTTTTCTTCCACGGTAGCGGTTCATTATAAAAGGAATCCCTCTCCTACCTGCTATGCGTACCCTGCACCGTGTTTTTTTTGCAATGGGCCGCAGCATTTTAAAGCCCTTAATGCTGATCTTGAGGGTCATTACATTATTCTTAACACGTTTAACATCCCATAGGAAAATTTGTCGACGGATGCAAACATTCATGAACTTTTCCAGGAAATAACCTTCAACTTCTATAATAACATACCCGCGCATATAATTCCATAGCTTTAGAAGTAACATTTGTATCCCTCCGGCAACCCTAACTTATTTTATAAATTCCAGTGATTTGATTTCGCCGTCCACCATGATATCCTCTGAAGTAATCTCTTTTATAAACAGTCGCTCCCCTGTAATTCTTATCATGCCTGTACCCGTGTTTACCCGAATCTTTGAGTCGTCATACTCAATGATTCCTTTATAATTTTCTATTACAAGATTGCCTGCACCCAGCATGGTTAGCTTGGGTATATTTAACACAACTTCCTTGGGGAGCTCCAGCACCTCTGCAACCTTCTCCTTCATTTTTGGCTTCGGCGGCTTTTGCTCTTTCACCCTTCGCTTGCTTTTACCGGCCATAAAAACCCCCACTTTTTAAAATTGAAAATGGAAAATTGAGAATTGAGAATGGACCCTCCGGGTCATTCTCAATTACAATTCTTACTTTCAATTTTTTAATAAGTCATTCACATCTCCAATTTCATACCCCTTCGCTCTGGCATTTTTTATGATTCTATCCAGGGCATCGGCATTGTCCTTGGATACTGCATGTAAAAGCAAGATTGCACCGTTATGCAGGTTTCTGTCTACGATGTTGAAGGCATAATCAGCTCCTCGAACCTTATCCCTGTACCAATCGTCATAGGCAAAACTCCAGAACAGATTACAGTATCCAAGGCGCTGGGTGATTTCAAGGGTTCTCTCACTGTATTCACCCTTAGGCGGCCGGAGGAATTTCATATTTCTGCCGAACTTCTCGTTAAAGGCTCTATCCAGACCCAGCAATTCCTCTTCCAATTGTTTGTCATCAAGGGAGGGAAGGCTGGGATGATGGATGGTATGGTTTCCTACCGTATGCCCTTCTTCCACCATTCTCCTGACTAAGTCCTGGTGCTCTTTTAGATAAGGGCCTGTGATAAAGAATACACCGGTTGCATTATTATCCCGCAGCGTATCCAGAATCTTTGACGTATACCCGTTTTCATATCCCTCATCAAAGGTAAGATAAATAACCTTTTTACTGGTATCTCCCAGATAAAATCCTCCGTACTTCTTTAAAAGCTCCGGCGCTCCCGGATCTGCAGCAGGAAGCTGGTTATCCACTCTCCTGCTGATACCCCAGCTGAGCAGCTTATTGCTCAGTTGCCCGCTGCCCGATACCTGTACAGAACCGTCATGGCTCTTTTGTTCCACTACTTTTGTCGGTGGATCCTCGGATAGTCTTCCGCTGACTTCAATCCGTAAATCCAGATCCTTAAAGCTTGACTCATAAACTCCACCAAGGTCACTGAGCCGCGTAATGTCTATTTTTTTACCACACCCTGCTACCGAAAACACAAGGCATGATGCCAGTAAATATGAGATAAATTTTCTTCCTGCCATTGATACAACCCCCGGATTAATAATAATGTTTGTAGGAATGCCCGCCACTGATCGGAAGCACTCTATATAATTATATTGACATCCGACAGCAAAAAGAACAAAGGCTACTACACCAACACAGGTTAATGTTTTACCACACAGTTACAACTTATTGGCTTCCAATTATATTTACCAAATAGTAAGAAGAATTATGTCGAAACTACCAAAGAGTTTTGCATTAAATGCTTTCCGTATGACACTTTATACTATCCCAAAACAATAAAAGGATATTTTTTACAAAACAGCAAAATAACGCAGACAATTTGCGTTGAAATATGTTAATATGATATTGAGATGTACAAGGAGTGATTTTTTATGAAAAAACTTTTAAATAAAAGAGCCACTGTTTTATTATTATCAGCCTTACTAATTTCTTTTATTTCTATCGGGGTTACCTCAATTAATGTAATAGCTGGTCAAAATAAATTAAGTAAGCACGAATATTTACAAAAACGAACTGAGGAAAAAATACAAGCCGAGAGAATAGCAAAAGACTATAAAGATTCTGATAGGCCTGTTATTGATCAAAAAGAGCTAAGTGCAGATATACCCGAATTTGAAGAAAGTAGTATACGAGATGCTAAAGACGTAATTTTACCATTAAGTTGGGAAATTGCAAGAAAATATAGCTTTACTAACGTAGCTTATACTCCTCATAATCTTATAGTTGTAGGGAATCTGATTGATAAGCCTGATGAGGGGATAATTATTAACTTTTACGTAACGCCAAAGACTCAAGAACAAAAAATATCCTTCTATAGCCTTTCACGAGTAGGCAAAATGAAAATTACGGCTATAAGCGATAACAAAAAGTCAATATCTTTTGATACAGATATAGGCAAATCTGGCGTTTTTGACGTAACAGACGGGGTAGGTAACTATTTAATAAAATAGTTATTTGAAAAGTATATATATTTCTGAGACAGCTTCATAAATACGACCAGTTTATTTGACGAATTTTCGAGATGTAATAAATTTTAGTGGTAAAATAAGGAAATAACTCTTTCTTGGCAAAAATAGACATAACAAGCTAAAGAGGAGTTATTTTTATGGGAAGCAATTCCAAAGAATGTATTACAAGAAATTATCGAAGATAATGGCTGAGAACCCTGAAGAGATTTATTTAAATTTTAAGGATGGTTTCAAGGAGATATCAGAAAAACTGTTTATACAACAAACATTATCGAAGTACTTCATCAACAGTTTAGGAAAGTGACAAAATCAAAGACAGCGTAAACACTGTAAAAGACGCTTTACTTGGCCTCCGGTAATGTGATGAAGAAATGGACACAGAGATGCCGGAACTGGAACAGGGTTTTGAGTTATCTACTGATAATGTTTGAAGCACGGCTTGAGCAATACCTATGGATTCAAGCAACCCCTATAATTTTATCTGTAATGACAGGTATCATGGAAGGAGAAAAATCAACTCCGTACAATTCTTCCAATTAGGCTTTTATATCCCGAGTAGCCACGCTCTTGCATACTTGACGATAACCTTTTGTCTAGTTCATCGCACACAGTATGATACCTTTTTACCACAACCGAATCAAACTTACCCTTACGGTCTCTTACTCCATCAATATCCATCTCAGCTTCCAGCAAGTTTTGGATAATGCTTTTAGTAGTCGTTGCATTAGTCCGTTTTTACCCAGTAAATCCTCCATAACTTTACACTTTCTTACTTCATCCTGGTAGTTAACTGCTAGTTCATTCATATTCTCCAATCCTCCCGTATGATTTATTAATAATGATTTCCATAAACTCTACAGCCCAATCATTACCCATAAAAAACTGTAGGAATTTACGTTCAATTACACGTAACCCCTACAGCCTCTGTTATATTGCATATCGCAATATTTGTAAATTTATGTATATAGATAGTAGTTATTTTTTATATCAATCCATTTTATTAAATAGCACCGTCATAGATGCTACCATTTACATTCCACGTTGTACCAACAGGATTCAAGTTATGGAAAATGATTTTATAGTTTCCTGCAGGTACATAATCCCAATGCAATGTAGTACTTTTAGTTCCGGAAACTGTAATATAGCTATAACCTTGATGATTGTCTTCACTCCAAAGCCAAACCTCTAATGAATCAGAGGTACCCCTAACTATGCTTTGGTTATGGCTTAAATAAATTGAACCTGATGAAGAATAAAATACTCCAGTTGACCTTTCCCTATCACTAAAGGTATCGTAATAACTGTTAACCCACACACCTGCAAACACTTGTAAATTAAGTGCAAATATCATAGATAAAACTACAATAAAAGCCATTACTTTTTTTGATTTTAAAGCTTTCATATATGACCACCCTCCTATAGTTTATCTTGGTATAACCTATTTGATTGATAACTACCCTATATACACAAAAATCTTATAATTAAAACCTGATATTATATAACTAAATAAAACTTTATAGAAAAATAAATGCTCCTTTCATTATAATTTGCTTCGAATTTCTTGTTATATCGTAATTTTATGGCCAATTTTGTAAATTATACCATATTAATGCAACATTGTAAATAAAACAATGTAGCAGGACTTATGCAGTTTCATCCATAAAATGGGATGGCATTCGTCCAAAGGCCAAAATTTATTGAAGAACCTTGAAAACTTAGTGCTGGTTATGGCAAAATATACTTGTAGTTTGTCTTTTAGACAAATCCTATGAGTGGCGTTGATTATCTCTCGGATCATTTCGCCGTGGGTGAGAGTAACGGCGCCTTCTTTATTTAGCTCCCAATTGACATAGGTGAGCATCGTTTCAGCGATAAACAGCATTTCTATATGTGCTTCATGAGCCGATTTCGATTGGGAGTGACAGGCTGTAAGGCCTAATTCCTGTTTTGCATTACGATAAAAGACTTCGATCTTCCAACGTTTTGCATAGGCATAGACGGCTTCTTCCGGCTGATCATGGCGGTTACTTATCAGAAGGTAAGAGTCCTTAAAATGCGCAGCCCGATCATCTGGATTTTCCAGTTCAACTGTCGGTTGTTCCGTGTTCATGTCCTCCGGCAATCGGATAACAGCTACAGCAGCTACCGGTGTGTATACCTGTTTCTTGACCAGCTTCCCCTTTTTGTTGGGTTGCATTTTCGGCAATTTAATATAAATATCCGGTATGCTGATGGATACACACGCTCCCGGTTTTCCAGCTTTTATGAGTGCAGGATAAACTTTTGCAAGTAACTGAGAGGGTTTCACAGGGGCATACCGTGGCTGGTTATTCCAATCGCAGCCACTTAACTGGTAAAGGGCTGTATTTCTCTAACCCAATCAAAGTCATGGGAAACCAGCCATTGGAATAGCTCTTTGCATAGAAACCAACGATCCATAGCGACCCAGAGCTTTGCTGAAGTTATGGATCGTAATGAAATCAACATATCCTTGGCAAGTTCCAGTTTGGTCAACTTCGCTTGTGCAGTTTTATCCTTATCCTGTACCCATATACGTCAAAACAGAGGGGTCGTCAAGCCATTGGATCTCACAAGCAGCGTCGAAACCAGGTTCATACACCATAGATGTTTCTTCTCGGAGTTGTCAAATAACCAGCAAAGAAAGGGCAACTTTTTCCCGTAGGGGTGTTCGATCTTCGTATCATCAAGAGCAACTACATCTTCCTCCGATATTGCAGTTTCAGGCGTTGTGCAAAATTGTTTTATACGATGTATACTGCAATCCAGCCAATCAAACTTCTTGCTGAAAAACCGGCTGAGGGCTGACTGCGAAGGAGCGTTGCCGCCTAATATTTCTTTCAGAATAGGAGCATCATTGCAATGTCCGGCTATTTGGTTAACGGAGCTGCTGTTTGCTATAAGCCCTGCAATGTAGGCAAATACCAATTTCCAGGGAGATGTACCGGAATGCTTGTCGATACTTGAAAACAAGTAGGAGAATCCGAATTTCTCCCATACTGATTTTATGATGGGCAGCCCGCCTCCGGCGCCATATTTAAGGTTTTCAAAGTTCGGTTTTGATAGTTTTTTCAAAGGAATCACCCATGATTTCAAAAGTAATGGTAATGAATACCATCCTTTTTGATTATTGGGAGTTTTTGAAAAAGTCAAGTGTTTTTTGAAATTTTGTTTAAAAACTTTTTGCTTTTAATTTACATTAACTGCATAAGTCCTGTTATTAGACATTATCTACACTACACATTACGTATTTTACAAGATTATTCGAATTCCTTCCTAGTAAACCAACATTTGGGATGAAAAAAACTCCAGTCTCACATTGAAGTGAAGGCTCAAAAGCATTAAATGAACATTTACCGCCTCTAACGGTGATTAGGGGCTTTTTCTAAAAAAATGAGTATCCCGTCGTATACCGCATATACTAATGAAAATACCCTATGGGGTAGACTTTTTTAATTGTCTACTCTACAGGGTAACATTTTAACCTATCCATGGGATTTTTAATATAGTTAACATGGTCCTTAAGCACAACTCCATTAGCAAACCTTATATTATATTAAAACATTTGAACTGTGAAAAGAGTTACATACATTCAGTATATAGTTTTTAAAAAGCTAATGGATCTCTAACTAAAACCACGACTAGTCTATTTCTTACCCTTAAAAGATCAAATATATAAGAAAAAGCATTCTAGCTACATGGCAGACTATTTACAAATTATGTTATTGGGGCCCATCAAATACTTGCCCCCAGACGCTTATGCTCGGATATACTGTGGATGATGGATCATTAGGAACGTATTCAAAACCGATAAAATAGTTTCCACTAGGAACATAATCCCAATGGAGTGTTGAAGATTTTGTCTGTCCTGCAGCTGGTAACGAGATTGTTATATAGCTATATACAACACCATTCTCTACAGAGTATAGCTTAAGCCTTAAATTTCCATCATAGTACTTATCTGGTTTTGTATTGTTATATACATATATAGTCCCGGATGAACAATAGAATGAATCAGTACTTTCTCTAATTCCAACTATCGCATAATATGTTGTCAACTGACTGGCAGCAAGTGTGGTTAAACTTGAACTAAAGAGTGTAACAAAAATCATAAATACTGACAAAATCACTTTTATCTTGACGTTTTTCATGTAAGTGAACCTCCATATTTTAAATATTTTGTATAATATTCCCATGGAATAATTTATAGTATACTTCATTTATATAAAATTGTCAATATCTTTCTCTAATTTCTACTGTGTTACAAATAGGATAAGGAATCACCTTAATGCCTGATCCTTATACCATAGGAAAAAGCACCTTTCTGGTAGCGATTTAACCACTACCAGAAAGGTGCTTTTTTCCTTCATTTCATACATAGAGTTTTTAATGGATACTTAAGAAATGCATATGCGATAGGCAATTATATCTACTTACTAATCCTTTGGTGTCATTAGGTCATACTTTATAACAGTGCCATCATCTCGTACTTTCGGTATAACAACATTATCCACTCTCTCTAGAGTGACATTGAGGTTATTTTGTAATTCTTCAAGCATACCACCCACCATTTTTAGAGAGTAAAACAATTTATCCTGATCTCCAATAGCCTTCACAACAAAAGGGGGTGAAAGCCTCCTTCCATTGATCATTACATAATTTCCAGCTTCCCTTATCTCACTCATTGCCACGATTCGTTCGTCATTTATTGTTATCGCCCTTACTTCAGCAGCCCTTAGTTCATTAACAAGGTCTAACAAATTAGTAGCACTCACATACCTAAATCCTTTATTATTTAGAGTTAATACTACTCCTTTTCCTTTAACATCCACCAACCCGGCAACCATCTTTGCTTTTTTCAGTTCATCCGTTAAGGTCTCTGTAAACTTGTCCACATCGTACTTGGCACTTTCAAACTTGGAATTGGTTTCTACAAGTTCCCTATTTCTTTTCTCCAATTCCTCTCTTTTTTTCTGTTCATTCAGCAGATCGGTTTTTAGGTCCTCCACCCTTTTATTCTCCAGAGCAGCAACCTTTTGATTATCATTAATGCTGCGGAACTGCCACGATAATATGATTCCTAACAGTATACATACTAGCGTAAGTGCTAAATTTCTTCCAATTTTCATTTTTCCGCAGCCTCCAAACCTTCTACCAATTTTTTAAGTTCCTGATGATACTTGGTTATCTGAATATCCTTGGATTTTTCCATGCTAATTCTTATTCCATCCCTTCTCATACGCATAATTCTATCACTTTCATCCATTTTTTTATAAAGCGTGTCCGCATTACCTATTGCTTTGATCACATAGGGAACAGGATATCTTGCCTTGTTTATCATTATGGTAGGACCTGCACAGACCTGTTCACTGGTTGCCAGCAATCTCTCATCATTGATAGATATTGCCTGTGCTCCAGCCATTTTTAGCTCGTTTACAATTAACTTGATATCTATATCATGAATAATCAAAAACGAAGTCTTAAAAATGTTATCCACTCTTGCTGGAGCATCGTCTAGCTTAATTGTAATACCAGGTCCTTTCACATTCGTGAGCCCTGCTTTTAACTTCACCTCATCCAGATATTTATGCTGCCACTTCAAGAAATCATTATCTGCATTATTGACAGCCGTTTTCAGGTAATTATCCCGCACCTTCTCATTTTCCGCTATGGCATTCCTTAGCTTGTTAACAGCTTCCTTTTCTTCATTTAACATTGCCTTTAGCTGCTCCACATTATACTTTGTAGATGTATCCTGCCTGTTCCTGTACAAAGTGCTCCTGAACTGAACAGCAACAATTGTTCCAAGTAAAAGAAAAGCAAGAAACAGCACAAATTTACTGCTATTTTTCATAAGCACCTCCTATTTCAGCCCCATCTATATATTTTAATTCCAAAGGGCATATTTTGCAACTTAAACAGTATACTTATCATAGGTAACTTCGTTTAAAGGCTGTCATTCTATGAAAAGAATCAGATTTGTGACTCTACACCGAAGAAATATTGCCCATATTGTCGTTTCCTTATTATTGACTTTATCTATAGTATACATCAATATATTCTTTTTTTCTATCTTGAATCCGTCCATTACTACCTTTTTTTCCTCTCAGGGGCTGGACTCTTCTGCTCAGGGAGGCACAGAGCACTCCGGCGGAAAGCTGGCCATCATCATTGATGATTTTGGGCAGGACCGAAGCGGGGTAAAGGAAATGATGTCCATTGACAGGCACCTCACTTTGGCAATCATGCCCTTCCTTACCTTCTCCCAGTCTGATGCGAAATCTGCCCATGATAAAGGGTACGAAGTCATCATTCATCTGCCCATGGAACCGGAGGTAGGTAAGGCAAGCTGGCTAGGACCCCGCCCCATTGTTACGTCTTTAAATGATCTGGATATCCAGCAGCTGGTATTGGATTCCTTCGAAAGTGTACCCTACGCCGTAGGCGCTAACATTCATATGGGCAGCAAGGCCAGCAGTGATGAACGCATCATGTCGGACATTCTTGAGATCATTAAAGCCAAAAGGCTGTATTTTGTTGATAGCAGAACCAGCAGGCACCCGATCTCCAAAAAGCTTGCAGATGAAATGGGCGTTCTCTGCTATGAAAACAATATTTTTCTGGACAGCACCCAGTCCCTGGCAACCATAAAAAAGCAATTGTCGAAAGCCGGTGAGCTTGCACTGAAAAGAGGTAAAGCAGTTGCTATTGGCCATGTGGGTAAGGAGGGCGGTAAAGTAACGGCCCAGGCTATCAGTGAAATGCTTCCTGAATTTGATAAGCAGAAAATAGAATTGGTTTTTGTTTCAGAATTAGGGAAATAAAAATTTAACGCTCTTGAAAGTATTACTATTTGGGATGAAACTCAGCACTATTACATTAGATCAAAAAACATTTATACTCTTAAAAAGCGTATGGAAGAAATGCTTTTACAGTATCCCTTCCATACGCTTTCCATTGCTTTATGATGAAGTTTTGAACCGGTTCTTCAAATGATCCAACCGGGTAGCCGATTCTAAAAGCTGAAAAGCGGTTGTATTCACCTGACTGGATAGGTGTTTATGATTTTCCACCTCTGCTGCCACTTCCTGAGAACCGGCAGCTGTTTCCAGTAAAATTTGCGTAACCTCCTGCAGCGTTCCTATAAACACTTCCGTATTATTTTTTATAGTACTGGAATTCTCAGATATTAATGCGATGTGTTCATGTGTTTCGGTGACCTTGTTCAAAATAGAATGGAAAGTATCCGTCGTTTTATTTACCAATTCCGCTCCCTCATGAGATATACCTTTGGCTCTGACTGCGATTTCCGAGACCAACCGGGTATCATTATTGATTTCCTGAGTTATCTTCTCCACTTCAAAAGCAGACTGCGCAGAACTTTGTGCCAGCTTCTGTATTTCCTCCGCTACTACGGCAAAGCCTCTTCCAAACTCTCCTGCTCTTGCAGCTTCTATGGATGCATTCAAAGATAAAAGCCGGGTCTGTTGAGAAATACTCTTGATAGAATTTGCTATGGCGCTAATGATCTGAGAGCGGTCTTCCAGCAATTTTATCTGTGTAACCGTATGGGAAGACACCTCTTCTATATCCGCCATTTTGCTTTCCAACTCTCCAATACTCTTCATTCCCTCCTCAGCTACCACCATCATTTCGCTGCTTTTCTGCGTAGTACCGTTAACGAGATGGGTAATATGAAGGATGGTTTCCATAATACGATCCACTGCTTCTTTGATATCTTTAATATGCTGTTTTTGATTCTCCGTCCCCTCTGCCAGGGTAAAGGTAATGGTATGTATATGCTCAAAACCCTCATCGGTTTGTTCTGCCACGTGGGTAAGTTGTTTACCGGATATAGTAAGGTCTTCAATGGTATCACTGATTTCCCTGAGGACTTCCTGAAAGCTGGAAATCATTATGTTAAAATCCTTAGCCAGCCCTTCCAGTTCAGGTCCGCCACCTCCCACTTTCGCCCGGACGGTCAAATCTCCCTCATCTGCTTTGGCTACTGCCCGGTTTACATTGATAATGGTTTTGATCATTCCTCTGGTTCCTATAAAACTTAATAGGAGCGCCATCAAAATGGAAACAATCCCAGAAGCTACTACGGCCTTCTGCAGCCTATATACAGGCTGCAAATATGAGTCCTTGGAAACAGCTACTGCATAGATCCAATCCTTTTCCAGCAGATATCCAAAGGAAATGCAATATTGCTGCTTTTCCAAATTCAAGTACTGGTTACCCCTTTGTTTCTTAAGGGCTTGCGTTATAAACTCCTGCGGCAAATCAGATTTCTTGCTGCTTTCGGCGTTTACATTGGAGCGGTTTACTTCAAACCCGGATGAATTCACCAAATAAATTTTTGCATCCAGTCTGGCTTCCACGAAACTAGCCTGTTCCGCTGTCAGAACATAACCGAGTTTATCAGAAAACTGTTTTGAGTTATAAGCTCCCGATAGCAGGGAAACCTGGTCAATTACAGCACGAACAGAGTTATTCAGTTGATTTTTTGTCATGGTTTCCAGATTGCTTTTTCCCATGGAATATGTAACACCAGCTGCTATGGTAATAGCAGCTGTTACAATCAGTAGAAACAGGCCTATAATCCTGACCCTGATTTTTACTTTCTTGCCGAATGCTAAAAACGCTTCCCTTTTCTTTGCGCCGGGTTTATTGGTTTTACGCCCCACTAAAATTTTCCCCATGGTAACCCTCCTGATGATTATTATCTTGCAGCGCTTTCACCGGAAAAACGGGCACTAAGCATCCTACCCAGGAATCTGGAGACGATGTTAAACAGGAATACGGATAATATCAAAACAGCGGAAGCCCCGTCTGCGATTTGTCTTGCATCCGGTGCCAAACCTTCCGAATTTACCTTCCAGATGTAGACTGCCAGAGTCTCTGCCGGACGAAATGGGTTTAAAGGAGAGGATGAGTCTAAGGGGTTTAGTACTGTAAAATCCAGCTTTGGGCTACTCATTCCAGCAGTATAAAGCAAGGCGGCGGCCTCTCCAAAAACTCTTCCTGAGGTAATAATAATGCCGGTAATCAGTCCTGGAATCGCTGAAGGCAGTATCACCTTCCGGATGGTTTGCCAGTGCGTAGCCCCAATGGCCAAGCTGGCTTCCTTCATGGAAAGCGGTACACTTCTTATGGCATCTTCACTGATTCTTGTAATAACAGGCAGATTCAGCACCGATACAGCCAAGGCTCCTGACATAAGAGTGTATCCCCATCCTGTCATATTTACAAAAACCAGCAACCCAAAAAGTCCAATTACGATCGAAGGCAAAGAGGATAACGTTTCAATGCAAAAACGGATTGCCTTTGTCACACGGTTGGGCTTTGCATATTCTGCCATATAGATTCCGGCGGATAATCCGATAGGAATGGTAATGAGCATGGAGAGCACAAGCAGATAAACGGAATTAAACAACTGGGGTCCGATTCCACCGCCAGCTTTCATGAAGGCTGGTGCTGAAGTAATAAAATTAAAATTCAGTTTTGTTCTTCCTTTATAGAAAATATACCCTACAAAGGAAACCAGCAGCAGTATTACACATATTGCCACAAGGTAAAAAACAGCTGTTGCAATCCGGTCTGTAACTTTTGGCTTGATTCTCATTTGCCTATGGCCCCCTTTGCTCCGATTTTATGAATGATAATGATGAATATAAAGGACATGATCAGCAGCAGCAGTGCCATGGACCACAGGGCATTATTCCACAGCGAGCCGGCAATGGTATTTCCCATGTCCATGGTAATGATGCTGGTGAGGTTCACAGTAGAATCCAGTAATGACTCTGGGAAACCGATTCTGTTACCGATAACCATCTGAACCGCCAGGGCCTCTCCGAAAGCTCTTGCAAGGCCCAGTACGACTCCTGTCAGAATTCCCGGAAGGGCTGCCGGTACCAAAACCCTTCGTATAGTTTGCCAACGTGTGGCTCCCAATCCGTAGGAAGCTTCCTTATAGTCCTTGGGAAGAGCCCGGATCGCATCGGAAGCTACACTGGCAACCGTAGGAAATATCATAACGGCCAGTACCAGCCCTCCTGCTGCGAGACTAAAGCCCAGTCCACCAAAATTTTTTCTTATAAAAGGCACCAGAATGCTTAAGCCTATCCATCCGTAAACAACGGAAGGTATACCCACAAAGATTTCAATAGCAGGCTGTAACAGCTTTTTTCCAAGGTTTGGAGATATTTCCGTCATGAAAATAGCAGTGGCTACACTAAAAGGAGTACTTAACAAGAGAGCCATAAATGAAATGGCCGTAGAGCCTAAAATAAAAATCAAAGCACCTACTACAGGTCCTCCCTCTGCCACTTCACGGTCCGGCTTCCATTCGGAAGAAGTCAGGAATTTTACCAGGGAAAAACCATTTTTCGTGAAGGTTGCTACTCCCTTGGAAGCAATAAAGAATACCAGACAGATTGTCAAAATAATCAAGAACATACCAAAGAAGGTTACTACAGATTTCCCCAAAAGTTCATGCTTTATATGATGGGTATTCAGTTTACCCGATTTCGTTTTTACCATTCGATTGCGCCTCCTTTTAAACACAAACCCTCATCTATATACAATCGGATTGGTAACTGCTGATTTGGGCATCGTACAGCCAACGGTTCTGGGGCTTTACGATGCACGAATCAGCTAAGTTCCATCCGAATTTGTATAAATTCGACATTGAAACAAAATTAGCCCGGCCGAAATTAGTATCAGCCGAGTCCAATTTTGTCAAAGAATCATTCACAAGCTCATTTTCACTTTCCCGGTAGGCCCGAGCGCTCCCGGTCGAAAGCCGGCACAGGGTGAAAGTTATTTCCAAGCCAGCTTGAGCTGTATCTCTGTCATCCGTTTACTATTTTATCTGGTTACCTTCATATCTGTTGTAGGTATATATCCCATTTCTGGAATGAGTTTCTTCTGTACTTCTTCTGAGTTCATGTAGTCAAGGAAGTTCTTTGTGAGACCCTTTGCTTCCCCTTTGGTATACATGTGTTCATAGGACCAAATCGGATATTTTCCAGCAGTGATGTTTTCTACTTTTGCTTCAACACCATCCAGTTTCAGTGCCTTTACGGAACTATCCACATAGGAGAGTGCGAGGTAGGATATAGCGCCCTCGGTATCTGCAATAGTCTGGCGAACTGTACCGGAAGAATCCTCTGTCAGTGCCTTACCTTCTGCTTCTTCCTTTCCATCCAGCGCATACTTTTTAAAGGTTGCTCTTGTACCGGAGGATTTGGGCCTGTTTACGATCACGATCTTCATGTCATCTCCGCCTACGTCCTTCCAGTTGGTCACCTTACCAGTGAAGATATCAACCAACTGTTGTTTTGTGAGGTTGTCCACTTTTACTTTTTTGTTCACAACTGTAGCAAAGCCCACTACGCATACTTTATGATCTACCAGTTCCTTCGCCTGTTCCGGTGTCAGCTTTTCTTCTGCAAAGATATCGGAGTTACCGATGTCTGCACCTCCCTGTTGGACTTGTGTTAAGCCGGTACCGCTGCCGCCGCCCTGAACCTGTACTTTTGCATTTTTGTTCTTTTCCATGAAGTTCTGTGCTGCTTTTTCAACCAGTGGCTGCAGTGCGGAAGATCCAACCGCTGTAATTGAACCGGATACTCCTTCACTTGCCTTTGCAGTTTCCTTCGGAGTTTCCGTCGGAGCCGCACCTTTATCATTATTTTGTCCGCACCCTGCGAACATAGAAGTTATCGTAACTATCATACATCCTGCCAGAATCATTGACTTGAGTTTTTTCATTTCTCCATTACCTCCAAGCTTTATTTTATGTATTTATCATACAGAACCATAGTTAACATCAAATTAAACAATTGTTAAGATCGAGTTAATTCCATAACTTCTATATTTTTTATCTGCTTTCTTCCTACCGGAAGGCAGACTACTATTGAAATTAGTTTATCCTTTGCAATCGTAGTCCCCTTCATTTTTTCCTGATTTTATTTGTAATCAGTCAATAGATTTTTTTTACTTCCTGTGGTTATACTAAGGAAGAGGTGATTTCGATGCAAAACAGTAGTCTGCTTGAAAAATTAAGTAAAAAGGAAGTTAGCATAACTCTTGAACATATTTTTGAAAACTCCAAAGCCGCCAGCGGCGGGGAAAATGACGTATACTTTTTAAGGCAGTTAATAAAGGATGGGCTTGTAACTCATTATGAGGTAGCTTTAAAACGAACGGGAATGGACTTAAGTGAAGAGTATCTGCTGAATCGGTACAGCAAGATGAAGCTGGAAAGCGACCGGCACTTTTTCTGCCGGGCTATGCTTCAGGAGGAGTTCAAGCGGTTAGGGTTTGATTCCTTCAGCGATCTCGATGTGGGAAATATGCAAATCCTTCGCTCCAATAGCCATTATGATATCATCACCGAAGATTTTCAGTGTATCGTAGACGTAGGCCTCGCGCCCGCCAGAAATTTCTTCCGAGGTCTGACGGATTTGAGAACCCGCTGCTACATGATTACTTCATTTTTCGATGATTATATGGATGATGTTCTCTTTAGTGTGTTCACGCGAGGAAGGGATCAGGATTTTCTTGATGCAGTTAAAAAATATGAAGCTGAAGCTCCAACGGGTATGATTCCCGAAATATCTTCAAATTTCAACCACACTGTACAGGCTTGATGAGGATAAGTATAGATGCAAGCCGGGCTATAGCCCGGCTTGCATCTATACTTTATTGTTTAAAATAAAGAGTTTAAAAAACTTTCCCTGTGGTATAAAATATAAAGGAGAAAACCTATTACTTTAATAAACGGAGGTCATACAATGTTTGTACACATTCGCTACCAAACAGGTGAAATCGATCAAGTCATTGAGGAAATGAAAAAAGGCAATATCCCTTGCATGGATGTTGAGGATTCTGACGAATACAACTGGGTGATTAGCCAGTTGAGAAATAAAAGTGTTTATAAAATTGAAAAATTCTCTCATGATATAAATGCCCGTGACCAGGTACAGGAACCTGAGTTTGAATTCAGGGACGCATTTTCCCTTACGAATGCCAACGGAAGTGAAATACATAAGTCTCAGCTTATGTATATTGATTTCTATTTTGAGCCCATTGAGGATGAAACCTACGATTCCATAGGAGAGATATAAAACGGAGCCACTTCAGGGTGGCTCCGTTTTTATTGTTAGCTTCTGCTGATTTCTCTGATTTTATTAACATACATCGTACTGAGTTCTTCCGCAAACTCTGCACTGTAGCCCTCGCTAATGACCTTACAAACGGGCTGTTCCCCATCTGGAAGTACTAAAACCCATCCGTTTTCATTCACAATTTTTACACCTTCTACGGTTTCAATATTATCACTGTCATTTTCCTGGATGAGCTGCCGGATCACCTTTCCCTTTGCATCCCAGGGACACTCTACTTCTCTTCTGCTCATATAGAAGTCCGGAATGAGGTTGATAAGGTCGGAAAGAGTATACTGGTTCTCCGCCATAAAATCAAGCATCCGGATGAGTCCAGCCATAGCGTCAAAATGCATAGTAAATTGATCCAGCATGGCTTCCTTTACATCCGTTCCCAATATACTGTTCATAATTTCCTGGTGAGAGGTCTTTGAGCGCACCACTTTCCCCTGATTCAGCTCTGCAATTTTTTCCACTACGTTGCTTGCAGATAACGGCACTACCACAGTTCCACCTTCAACAGCCTTAAAAAGAATGATGGAAACCAGGACAATGAACATATCTTCCGTTACAATGCGGCCTTTTTCATCCACCAGCATCATCTTTTCAGCATTATCCTCGATGGCAACTCCAAGGTTATATTTTCCTGTTTTAACCTGATGTGCGAAATTTTTCACACTCCGTTCCGAGGATATCCGCGCCTGTTCTGTAGAATTCTCAGCAAATTTAACCTTGCAGCCCAGCTCGCTCATTAGTTCCTTCGCCGTATTCGCTATAAGTGCAGACGGGGCATTTATCAGCACTTTGAAATCCAGGTTTTTAGATCTGACATTATTGATAATATTGCGTGTATAGAACTTTTCATAATCCGGAATGACCTTAACCGGCTTTATACAATCTCCCTCACATCGGCTGAAATCCTCCCGTATAAACGCGGTCTCTATCTTTCTCTCGGTTCCTCGATCAATATTGCTTCCCTTCTTATCCAGAAAGTCCACATAGAGTTTACCGATATTACTGCAGCAGGTACTGATGTGAATTCCAGCATCCGTATTATAGAATCGTACTGCCGATCGGGTAGCGGGCAGAAGCATTTTACCGAAATCATATACTTCCACTCCGGAAGATAACAGTCCTGCCACAAAGGATATTTTTAGCATTTGTGCTGCTGTGGAATCATCACAACTAACCGCGACTCTGGCCTTTCCCTTTAGTATAGCTCCATAGGCGGCTCCCAGTTTTGAAGCGTATTCAGGCGTGATGTCCACATTAATTTCCCCAGCAACTCCTCGATTTCCAAAGATGCTGCGGGTGAATTTTGATCCCCAGATCAGGTTTGAATTCACTTCCGTGGCCTTTTCAATCACTTTGGCCGGCCAAATTTTAATGTCGGGCTTTATGGTGGCATTATCCTTGATTACCGTATCGTCTCCGATGACGGAATTCTCAAAGGAAGAGGCACTATCTTTCATATGAACTTTATCGCAAAGCACTGTTCCGCGAAGCTGAACATTTTGATCGATGGTACAGTTCTTCCATAAGATGCTTCGCTTGATTCCCGCTCTCCCTGCAATGACATTCGAATCGCCGACGACAGAATAGTCTTCAATTACAGCACCTTTTCGAATCCTGCAATTCTTTCCGATAATACAGGGCGCTTTTATGTTTGCGCCGTCCTCTATTGTTGTTCCTTCGTCTACCCAGACCTTATCCTTAATTTGCCTGCCGGGTATATTAATATGAACTTTGCCCTCCAATATGTCGATATGCGCCTGGTTGTAGGCTTTTAAATCTCCGATATCACACCAGTAATCTTCTGTGATAAAACCGTACATTGGCTTTCTTTCCTTTAACAATATGGGAAAGAGATCCTTACTGAAGTCAAATATTTCGTCCTTCTTATAATATTTGAAGATTTCCGGTGATAAGATATAAATACCGGTATTTACCGTATCACTAAAAACTTCACCCCAGCTCGGCTTTTCAAGGAATCGGGTGATGCGGTCTTCCTTATCCGTTACAACAACCCCGTATTCCAAGGGAACATCAACCTTTTTAAGAACCAGTGTAGCCATGGAGTTTTTTTGCCTATGAAAATCAATTGCCCTGGTTAAATCGATATCGGTCAGGGCATCACCGCTTATTACCACAAAGGTATCATTTAGAAACTCCTCGGCATTTTTAACACTACCGGCTGTTCCCAGTGGAGTCTGCTCAATATAATACCTCATATTAACACCAAAGTTTTTCCCGTCATCAAAATAATCTTTTATCGAGTACGGCATATACTGCAGTGTCACAGCAACATCCTTCAGGTTATGTTTCACCAGCAGATCAATGATATGTTCCATAACCGGTTTGTTCGCTACTGTAACCATAGGTTTGGGTCTGTTACAGGTAAGTGGTCTTAACCTGGTACCTTCTCCGCCCGCCATGATAACTGCCTTCATCAGCGTCATCCTTTCGTCTCATGTAATCTCTGACAACCATATGGAAAAAATCAACTTGGTTATAGAGTCAATATTCCTATATTTTGCTTTAGCTTTTTTATTATGTTACAAAGCATGAAAATTTATTCGAAAGAGGGATTTTATCTGATTTTTAACAATCATATTTTTTCGATTCGGGATGATACTAATTATGAGTGAATTAAAGCAAATGTAGTGAAAGGAGAGTATGCATGCCAAGAATACGGAAAAACAATGAATATATATCCCACGGGGTAGTTATAAATCCTCCCATTGCAGCAGCGGGAGAAGAGGTTAAAATATCGTATGATGGATCACTTTCTAAAAATGGTGCCCAGGAAATTGTGGCACAGGTTAGCTTCGGGCCAAAATTTGAAAATCCCACGGAATACGGAATGTCCAAAAAAACTACCGGATTTGAAGTTACCATCCCTGTTGCAGATGCAGACACAATGAATATATGTTTTAAAGATGTTTCAAATAATCAGGATAATAATTCCGGTAAAAATTATACCTTTGATGTGGCACAATAATTTTGTAAAAAGGCTCAAAAGTAAAAAAGGCAGCATGTTTAGAGTATAGCCTGCCAGGAAGGGCTACGGGTTGTCTTTTTTAATTGAATATACTCACAACAAAAGGGGCTTACTTGCCCCTTTTTGCAGCTGTTATTTCCTCTATGATTGAATAAATTTTTTCGGACGCATTGGTAATGCCTGCTTTTCTGGAACTTCTGGACATTTTGGACATTTGCTCCCTGTCTTTTAAGAGAATCCCAATCTGCTGATACAAAAGCTCTGCATTCAAATCCTTTTCCAGAATCACCACCGCAGCTCCCTGCTTTTCCAATGCTCTTGCATTGTGTTCCTGATGGTTTGCCGTTACATTGGGTGAGGGAATCATAATACAAGGAATTCCCATGGCCGTGAGCTCACTGCTGGTAATGGCTCCTGCCCTGCAGATAATCAGATCCGCCGCCGCGTAGGTATTGGCTGCATCATATATGTATGGGACGACACTTAATCCTGTCTTTTCGCGATTTTCAAGCTGCTTTGAAACCGCTTCATGCTGAGCGTTGCCGGTAGCAAAAATAATGTCAAATTCATTGCCCCGGTAATGCTTCCCTACCATCTCTACTACGGTGGAGTTAATCTTACCGGCACCCAAGCTGCCTCCCATAACGACTACAAGCCGTCTTTCCTGAGAAATGCCCAGTTCGCGCCTGGCAGATGCCTTATCAACTTCCAGCATTTCCTTTCGCACAGGATTTCCGGTTAGAATCAGTTTCCCCTCTGCCTTAAAGAACTTTTCCGACTCCTTGAAACTGATGGCTACTTTATCAACAAACCGGGAAAGAATACGGTTTGTTACCCCGGGAAAAGCGTTTTGCTCATGGATCAGCGTTGGAATTTTCATTTGTGCTGCGTTAAAAACAACCGGTCCGCAGACATACCCACCTGTTCCCACTACCAGATCCGGTTTAAAATCCTTTATAATCTTCCGGGCTTCACGAATCCCCTGAAACAATTCCTTCACAGCCAAAAAGGTGTCCTTGGAAAGCTTTCTTCGAAACCCTCTTACCCGGATCAGCTTCAGTTCAAAGCCTTCCCGCGGCACAAGTTTCGTTTCCATCCCTCTCTGGGTACCGACAAAAAGAATTTCTGCCTGGGGATCCTTTTGTTTGATTTGTTTTGCAATTGCGATACCGGGATTGATATGTCCAGCCGTACCGCCTCCCGCAATAATTACCTTCAAAGTGTTTCACCTCAGATTCGTTCGTAATTTGCGTACCTTGATATATTTAACAGTATACCGACATTTGCCATAAGGAACACCAACGACGTACCTCCATAGCTGAAGAAAGGAAGAGGCATACCCGTTACCGGCATGGAGGAGGTAACAACCGCTATATTAATAATGACCTGTACCGCAATCAATGTGGTTATACCGATGGCTACCAGACTTCCAAAAACATCCGGAGCATTCATGGATACCTTTATTCCTCTCCATATAAAAATCAGGAAAAGCAGCATGACGACCAATACTCCGATAAAACCCAATTCTTCCGCCAATACGGATAAAATAAAGTCGTTGTAAGGCTCCGGAAGGTACAGAAGCTTTTGCATACTTCTCCCTAAGCCTCTTCCAAAAAGCCCGCCGGAACCAATGGCATACAGGGATTGGATAGCTTGGTATCCATCTCCTGACGGATCTTTAAAGGGATCTAAAAATGCGAGAACCCTGTCCCTGGCATAGGATGAGAAGGCAATCACCGCCCCCATCAAAGCAACCGCCGGTCCTCCGATAACCAAAAAGTGACTGATTTTCGCACCGGCACAAAATAAAATGGTTGCCGCAACCAATCCAATGATAATGGTACCACTCTTATGCGGTTCCAACAGCAGCAATCCGGCAATAACACCCAGCAACAGCAGGTACGGCACAAGTCCTTTGAAAAAGTACTGCAGCTGATCCTTTCTTTTCGATAAGCTGTAGGAGAAAAAAAGGATCACAGCCAGCTTTGTAATCTCTGAAGGTTGAAAATTCAGGTCTCCAACCCCTATCCATCTTTTTGCCCCATTAAGATCCATACCGATTCCCGGTATAAGGACCAGTATCAATAGCACCATGGAACCGCTAAGAATCACGGGAGACAATTTACCCAGTTTTCTGTAGTCGAAATTCATCATAACAAACATAGCGATAAACCCTAACACCAGCATAATCATCTGTTTTCTGAAGAAGTGGTAGGGACCTGACTTCATATTGTACTGTGCATAGTAATAACTGGAGCTGAATACCATGATGGTGCCAATGGCAAGCAATATCAGCACAGCATAGAATATCCAGAAATCAATCGGCTTTCTCCCTTTCATTTTTACCTCCGAAACAACTGAAGCTCGATCCTTGTGAGGGGTGAGCTTACAAAAACCTTCCTCTCAACAACATACCCGGTCTCAGTTTACTCCTTGCTAAGTATTCGTAATTCCTTTACTGCATTAATAAAATCGAAATCTAAGAGCCAACAACCCAATGATGCAAAAAATAACTGTAGCTGTATAAAAAACGGTTACAACCTTTGTTTCCTTCCAACCGATCATTTCAAAATGGTGATGGATGGGAGCCATCTTAAATACTCTTTTTCCCCTCAGTTTGAAAGAACCTACCTGTATCATAACGGATAAGGTTTCAATCACATAGACCGCCCCTACAATTACAATAATCAGCGGCATCCGCATCATGATGGCAATAGCTCCGACGGCCCCTCCCAGAGCCAGGGAACCGGTATCTCCCATAAACACCTTTGCGGGATAAGAGTTAAACGCCAGGAATCCCAAACATCCTCCGGCAACAGCGGAGGAAAAAAGCTTTATATAATCCCACTCCCCCCGGGTCATAGCCACCAGTGTAAAGAATACCATGACGATGAGCGTAACTCCGGCAGCAAGCCCATCCAACCCATCTGTCAGGTTTACTGCATTGGTAGTTGCTATTAGCACAAACACGGTAAAGGGTACAAACAACCATGCAAGATTAAAAGTTACATCCAATCCCAGAAAAGGGATCATTATTTCAGTACCGATGTCCGTAAACTGTACTATATAGAAGGAAAAAGCAGCAGCGATCACCAACAGTCCCACCATCTTCTGGTTCGCATAAAGGCCATCTTTCCTCTTTTTGACCACTTTAATGAAATCATCGATAAATCCGATAGCCCCAAAGCCGATGGTAACAAATGCAAGTGCCAGAATTTGCGGATAGCTTCTAAAAAAGTATATTGAAACGAGAAAAACAGGCAGAAGGAAAATCAATCCCCCCATAGTGGGTGTTCCTGTTTTCTTCAAGTGGCTGGAAGGGCCGTCATCCCTGACCGTCTGTCCAAATTTCAATCTTCGCAGTACAGGAATAAGAAAAGGTCCCGCAATCAGCGTCATTACGAAAGTTGCCACAAAAACCACTACTTGTATGGAATTGAAGTATAGTATATCCATCTTTTATCGCCCCCGTTATAGTAATTGAAAATTGAAAATTAAAAACCCTCAATTCAATAACTTTCTTTGTATCTATTTAATTATATTTTTAATTATTTAAAGCGTTGCTCGTACCCTAACAAATACTAAAATAATTTTCCATTCTCAATTTTCAATTCTCAATTCTTCTACGATTTGTTCCATTTTCATTCCCCTGGAACCCTTAACCAGTACCACATCTCCTGACTGCAGCCAGGTCCGCAGATAACATATGGCCTCTTCATTACTGTCAAAGGAGTGGATCTGCGCTTCAGGCATACCGGATTCTCTGGCACCCTGGGCAATATATCGGGCATTTTGCCCCACTGTAACCAGACAGGAAACAGCCTTTGCAGCCGCAAAGGCACCTACCCCCCTGTGAGCTTCCGGGGCCCAGTCTCCCAATTCCATCATATCGCCGAGAACAGCGGCGCTCCTCCCACCGGCAGCAACATCCTTGAGTACGTTTATCGCTGCTTCCATGGAGTTCGGGCTGGCATTATAAGCATCATTAATAATCTTTATGCCGTTGTGTGTAATAATATTCAAACGCATCTTCCCCGGACTAAACTTTGCAATCCCCTGAATAATACTTTCCATGGGTATCTCCAGTTCGACACCTGCCGCCATGGCAGCCAGTGCATTATATACATTATGGATTCCCGGTACGGGAATATGTACATTATACTCTATTTCCCCGATTTTCACCGTAAAACCCGTACCGTTTTCCCCTTGATTTTTTATATTATAAGCCCTATAGTCGGCTTCATTCTCGATTCCGTACATTTTCGTCCGGAAGGGAAGATTTTTCGCAGCTCCCGCTAAGTAGCCATCATCCGAGTTCAATACCACCAGTCCGTTTGAATCCAATCCCTCCAGGATTTCCAGCTTGGCTTTGAGGATATTTTCCCGGGAACCCAGGTTTTCTATATGGGACATACCGATATTGGTAATGATGGCAATGTGGGGTTTTGCAATGGCCGTCAGCCGGCTGATTTCCCCTAAATTGCTCATTCCCATCTCAATCACTGCGGCCTCATGGGTTTTATCCAGATTGAAAAGCGTCAGAGGAAGTCCAATTTCGTTATTAAAATTCCCCTGGGTCTTTAACACGCTATATTTCTCTGCCAGAACCGAGGCAATCATGTCCTTTGTGCTGGTTTTCCCCACACTTCCCGTAATGCCCACCAGAGGAATGTCAAAGAGTCCTCGGTACCAGGCAGCAATATCTTTCAATGCTTTTTGGGTGTCGTCGACCCGTATAAGAGCTTTTCCTTCGATGGCAGGCATATCCTGCTGCGTCAGTGCAGCCACGGCACCGGCTTGCAGAGAAGGTACCAAAAAATCATGCCCGTCGAACCGCTCTCCTTTTATAGGAATAAAAAGATCTCCACAGGCTACTTTTCTCGAATCGATACAGATATTCAGAATCCTCTCGGTACCGGTGCCGGAAACCAGCCTTCCTCCACAGGCTTCCACTATATCGTTACATTTGATCTCGATCATATTTTCAATTCCCCCAGAATTTCCTGTACTACTTCTCTTTCATCGAAGTGAATGGTTTTATCCTTAAAAATCTGGTATGTTTCATGTCCTTTGCCTGCCAAAACAATAACGTCTCCCGGCTTGGCATTTTGCATAGCATATTTGATGGCTTCGCGCCGGTCAATAATGGTAACATATGTACCCTCGGTTCTTTTTATGCCTTCCTCGATATCATGGAGTATCCCGGCAGGATCTTCTGTTCTGGGGTTATCCGAGGTGATAATTGTAAAATCGGCAATTCTCCCTGATATTTCCCCCATTAAGGGCCTCTTGGTTTTATCCCTGTCGCCTCCACAGCCAAACACCGAAACAACACGCCCCTGTGCAAAGCCCTTTACGGTAGAAAGAATATTTTCCAGACTATCCGGTGTGTGTGCGTAGTCGGTCATTACCGTAAAGTCCTTTCCGGTTTCAATCACCTCTGCCCGCCCGGGGACACTTACATTTTTCAACCCTTCACGAATAGCGTCAAAGCCAATCCCCATGAGGCAACAGGTACCTATAGCGGCCAAAGCATTATAGATACTGAATTTCCCGGGAATATTCACCTTTATCTCTTCATTCCCCCAGGGAGTATTTACAGTAAACTCGACACTGTCGGGATGGAGAACAATGGCATCCGCCTTTATATCCGCCTCTTTTTCAATTCCGTAGGTATAGGTTTTGCAGGAGGCTCTTCGAAGAACTTCTTCTCCATAACTGCTGTCAATATTCACCAAGCCAATGTTCGTCATGTTGAAAAGCTTCATTTTTGCATTAAAGTACTCTTCCATGCTGCTGTGTTCATTAGGACCGATATGATCCTGGGAAAAGTTCGTAAACACTCCGATTTTGTACTCCGAGCAGCTAACTCTGTGGAGCTCCAGCCCCTGGGATGATACTTCCATCACCACACTGGCAACGTTTTTCTCCACCATTTCGGAAAACAGTGCCTGCAGGTCGTAGGATTCCGGCGTGGTTCTTTCCGTTGGTATAACTTCATCGCCGATCCGGTTGGCAATGGTTCCAATCAGTCCTACCTTTTGTCCCGCAGACTCCAGTACCGATTTGATCATATAGGTTGTGGTGGTTTTTCCCTTGGTTCCTGTAACTCCCACCAGATCAAATTTCCCGGAGGGATGCTCAAAGAAGGCATCGGCCACATGGGCCAAACCATACCTTGTATCTTCCACTCTAACAACGGTTATATTCTCCGGCACCTCAACTTCCTTCTGAACTAACAAGGCAGTAGCTCCATTTTCAATCGCTAAGGGAATGTAATTATGTCCATCCACCTTGAAGCCCTCGATACACACAAAAAGAGACCCGCTTCTGGCCTTCCTCGAATCATGTGCGATACTGCTTATTTCAACATCTAAATCTCCCTTTACACTTACAACCTTCAGACCTTCAATCAACTTTTTCAATAGCATTCAGAAACCCTCCATATTTATGTATGAGCTGCTGGTGATGTGCTGCAAATGCAGCACATCACCAGCAGCCTATGCTTGTCGGTGAAAATATAACTTCAACTTAAACGTCTCCAGTCACTTCTTTTGCCTTGATTGTTGATGCGGCTGGATTCGCATGTCTCATGCTCCGCTTCCTCTTCTACTTTTTCTATGGGAAATGTACACTGCTGCACCCTTCATGGATGCCATGAACAGTTGAAGTACTACTTTCACTCTCCCTTACCTAAAATTAATCATCCGTAAACTGCTTAAATACTACCTCAACAACTTCACCCTTGGGAACCAGTTCCCCGGGTTTCCGTCGCTGCTCTACAGCAGCTCCAACACCCTCTACCTTTATGTTCAGCCCTGCGGCATTCAGTATTTTAGCAGCATCCTTGACAGATTTGTCGGATACATCGGGAACCTTTACCATCGCCTGTTTATCCGGCTTATATGTATATAATATCACAACAGACTTTTCAGGTACAGAAACATTTGCCTTTGGGGTTTGTTCCATGATTATATCACTACTAGTATTGCCTTTATTTTCTAGTTTATATTCAAGACCCAGCTCCTTTAAGATTTTCTGTGCCTCTCCTACAGTTTTGCCCTTAAGGTTCGGAACCATAACCTCTTGCAGCATCATTTCCTTATCTTTCTCCGTATACTTTCTTTCTACTTCCAGATAGTCCAGTATATCTTCCATCAACTTACCCGCAACAGGAGCCGCAACCATACCACCCGTATGGGGGTACACCTGTGGATTATCAAGGGCAACCAGTGTGCACACCACCGGATTGTCTGCCGGGGCGAAAGAGATGAAGGAAGCTACATAACGATTTGCATCGGTAGTTTGCGATGTCCCTGTCTTTCCTGCCAGCCTGTAACCTTTTATGTATGCGTTACCGCCGGTGCCCTCCGAAACAACGCCTTCCAGTATTGTCTTAAGAGTTTCGTCCGTCTCCTTTGAGATTACATTTCGGATCACTTCAGGTTCAAAGGCTTTAACGACATTTCCTTCCTGATCTTTTATTTCTTTTACGATTCTCGGCTTTATAAGATTTCCACCATTAGCAATGGCCCCATAAGCCTGGACCAACTGTATGGGAGTGATCTGGAACCGCTGTCCGAAGGATGCGGATGCCATATCCACTTCCGTGGGCTTTGAATGGAAAATACTTTTTTCCTCACCCGGAAGCTCAATCCCGGTTTTTTCGTAGAATCCAAAGGCTCTAACATATTTGTAAAACTTACTGATGCCAAGACTTTGTGCAACTCTTACGAATACAGGGTTACAGGAATTATAAACTCCTTCTGTAAAGCTTTCCGATCCATGAGCATTCGGTTTCCAACAATTAATATTCCATCCTCCCACCTTTACGGTAGCGTCAGTCACCCGGCTGTCAGGCTTTACCACCTTTTCCTCCAATCCGGCGGCAGAAGTGACAGCCTTGAAAGTGGAACCCGGTTCATAGGTATCATTGACTGCTTTATTCCTCCAAACAGTCTTGGAAAGCTTCTTGATGTCCTCAGCGGTATCACCGCTCCATGTGCTGGAGTCCACTCCTTGGGGAGGACCTTTGGGATTATTGGGATCATAGTCGGGCTTTGAAACCATAGCAAGAATATCACCGTTTCTTGGGTCCATTACAATCGCCGTTGCTCCATTGGCAATTTTATAATCTACAATCGCTTTGTCGATGGCTTTTTCAGCCAGATGCTGAATGGTCTCATCGATAGTTAGGACTAAATTCAAACCATCCTTCGGCTCAATCCTCTTTTCCTGATTCGTAGCAAGGTCACGCCCACCTGCATCCACTTCACCGAGGATTTTCCCCGGAATCCCCCTCAGGTATTTGTCCATGGTAAGCTCTATACCCGAAAGTCCTTGATTATCAACGCCTGTAAAACCAAGCACATGAGCCGCCAGATTGTTATTGGGATAAAACCGTTTTGTGTCTTCATCTATATAAATTCCCTTAATGTCGTTTTCCATCATCCATTTTCTGATTTTGTCGCCCGTTTCCTTATCGATTTTTCTTGCAACGATTTCGTAACGGCTTTTGGCCGTCAACTTCTTCACTATCTTATCCTTATCAATCTTAAGTACATCCTGCAGCACGTTTGCAATCAACTCGCATCGCTGCGCCAATTTTTTCTGGTCCCTCCCTACAGAATTCGAGATATCCGTAGGACTTACGGAAACCATCTCTACCGACGCGCTAACAGCAAGCTCCTTGCCGTTTCTGTCATAAATCGTTCCCCTGCTCGCCGGTATCACCCGATTCTTGGTCTGCTGTTTGTATGCCTGCTCCTGGAGCCAATCACTGGATACAAACTGCAGCCAGGCCGTTCGAATCAAAAGCGCAAACAATAAAAAAGTAAATGCTCCAAATACAAACAAAAGTCTCCTTTTTGTCATTAATCCTGGTCCAGCCAATATTCTCCCCCCTTAGTAAAAGAAAAAAACTCCTCAAGTCGTAAAAAAGACCGTAGATATATAACAAATATATTAATCTACAGTCTAAAACTTTCAATGTATTTTTTATTCTACAAGGGCGTTATGAATTTTAATACAAGAGCCTTGTAAACTTCTGCAGTTTATTTAGAATCGTACTGAGTTTGCTTTCCGATTCATTTTCCTTTATATATTCCTGTGCTACCTTTGTGTAATCACTTTTCGGTACGGATATCTGAACGTTCTGATACCTGTCAGGCTTCTGCATTCCCAGCCTACTTTCCGCTACTTCCTTTATCTTTTGCAGGTTTATACTCTTATCGACTTCTACTTTAAGCCTTGAATTTTCCTTCTTCAAATTGTTGTAAACCTCATTGGATTTACTGATTTGATAATTCAAGTCTGTAATCATTGCATACCTGTACATGGTAGTAGCACCAAGAGCAAATACAACCATAATCGCAACAACCGCCTTTGCTTTTACTGCATGGTATGATTTCTGCGTCTTTTTTGCCTTTAATACCTTATTCTCCTGGTAAACATCATATTGGATTTTCTCTGCTGCAGTTCCATGTACGTAGTTGGCTGCCTTTTTCAATTGTATTCACCTCTTTTGCTGTTTATACCAGAGGTATAAAGTTTTTGTGTTTTTCGAGAGGCAATAAACCCGAGGACCAGTTTTAAACCGATCCTCGGAAAACAGTTTGATTTGCCTTTCTCTCGCTTTTCCTTTGTTTTTTTGTTTCTCTTTTTTCTTTCGTTTGTTTTGTCGTGCCTTTGTCTTTTGTTTGTTGTTCTTTTTCCTTAGTTTTTTCTTTTCACTTGCTTTTCATCTTTTGTAGGTAGTAAATTTTATCTTTTGTGTATATAAAATTTAAACTTTTGTGTTTTGTATATAAATTTTTCATTTGTCATATTTTAAAGTTTTCTGATTACCCTCAGTTTAGCACTTCTGGCTCTTGGGTTTTCTTCCAACTCTCTTTCGGAAGCCTCGATGGGCTTTCGGGATATATGTTCGGCCAATGGTTTTTTACCGCATACACATACCGGAAAGCTGCTGGGGCAAGTGCAGGGCTGCACTTTCTTCTGAAACTCGTTTTTCACGATCCTATCTTCCAATGAATGGAAGGTAATGATGGCCAACCTTCCTCCCGGGTTTAATATGGAAACTGCATCTTCAATGGTTTCATCCAATATCCCCAGTTCATCATTCACTGCAATCCGAAACGCCTGAAAGGTTCTTTTTGCCGGATGCGGCCCATCGCGTCTTGCAGCGCTGGGTATGGCAGCTTTGATGATATCCACCAGTTCGCCCGTTGTCTCTACAGGCTTTTCACTTCTTGCCTTTACGATAAAACTTGCAATTCTCGAAGCCCATTTTTCTTCTCCGAAATCACGTATGATATCGCGTAGTTTTTCCTCGGAATACTCGTTAATGATGGTTCCGGCCGTTACAGCCTGCCGCCTGTCCATTCGCATGTCCAAAGGCGCATCATGCTGATAGCTGAATCCCCTTTCACCTTCATCCAACTGGTGGGAGGAAACCCCAAGATCAAGTAGTATACCATCCACACCTTTTATTCTATTTTCAATGCACACATTTTTCATATATTTGAAATTGGTATTTACCAATATCAATTTCGCTTCTGAATTCAGTTTCATGAGCCGTCCTCTGGAAGTCTCCAGTGCGAAAGCATCCTGATCCAATCCAACTAAGGTACCCTCTTTATTTAGCCTTTTATAGATCTCACTGGAGTGCCCGGCTCCTCCCAGGGTTCCGTCCAGATAGATTCCATCCGGCTTGATATCCAGATTCTCTATGCATTCATCCAGTAAAACCGGCTTATGACTAAACTCTCCATACTTCTGTGAACCTGTTGTTTCCAACTAGCAACTCTCCATTTCAAACAGTTAACTGTCAACTTTTATATCCCCAGCATGGCCATCTTTTCAGCGATTTGGTCAGCACTTACATTATCGTCACTGCTGTAATTATCCCACCGGGACTTGTCCCAGATTTCCACTCGCGTGGAAACACCGATCACATAGATGTCCTTTTCCAGGCCCGCATATTCTCTCAGGTTCTGAGGTATTAGTATTCTTCCCTGCTTGTCCACTTCGCATTCACAAGCTCCTGCAAAGAAAAATCTGACGAAGGCTCTTACGTCCTTATCCGTAAATGGAAGGGCTCGAAGCTTAGTTTCAAGATTGCTCCACTCTTCGGCTGAATACGCAAACAGGCAGTTGTCAAGACCCTTGGTAAGTATGAACTTCTCACCAAGGCCGTCTCTGAACTTTGATGGCACTATTACGCGGCCCTTTGGGTCCACCGAATGCTGGTATTCACCATAAAACAACCTTGTCACCTCGAATGCTTCAGCGAAGATTTAGAAGTTTTTATCCTTTTCGTTCCACTTTTGTGGTTTTTCCCACCACTTCACTCCACTTCTCACCACTTCTAATGGAATTTTATACTATATTCCTGAAAGAATCAAGATGGTTTTAAATATTTCCCAGTCCTAATACAAAAGATAGGAAAATAGTCCTATAAAACAAAAAAGGCCTGAGCCGATTGATCCTATATCAACCGTTCTCAGGCTTTTTAAGCTTCCTTTACTCTTCTGTATTAAATATGGTTTTCTTTCTTCGCATGGATACGCTCAGTACCACGCCAATAGCTAGATAATTCGCCAGCATGGAAGTGGCTCCGTGGCTTACAAAGGGTAAGGGTACTCCGGTTACAGGCAGTATCCCGATGGTCATGCCTATATTTTCAAAGACATGAAAGGCCTGCATGGCAACCACTCCGATGACCAGAAAGGAACCGTAATAATCTCTGGCATTCCGGGCAATATAGATGCACCGCATCATAATGAAAAAAATAAGCAAAATCACAACAGCAGCACCCACAAAACCAAGTTCTTCACCGATTACAGTGAAAATGAAGTCGGATTCCTTTACAGGTACACCATTGTTTTGCGTTTGTATTCCCTGAAATAGCCCCTGTCCATATAATTGGCCCGACCCGATGGCGATTTTTGCCTTTATCGTATTAAATCCTGCACCCAGGGGGTCTAGCTCCGGATCAAGGAATACACGAATTCGGTTTCTCCTGTTTTCATTAAAAACAAAAAACCACAAAAACGGTAAAGCAGCTAAAAATGTACCACCCAGCGCCGCTATATATTTATAGGGAAGTCCCGCAATAAAAAGCATGACAAAAAAGATAAATAAAAAAACCGTTGTAGTACCGAAATCGTGTTGAGCAACGACCAAACTAATAGGAATTGCTGCGTAAAGGCCAAGCTTCAGTACATCCTTTCCCGTGTAGGCTCCCTCTTTTATTCTTTCAAGAAAGATGGAAGTTACAAGAATAAAGCCTACTTTTGCCAATTCGGAAGGTTGAAGAGAAACAGGCCCTACCCGGATCCAGCTTCTACTTCCCAGGTTATCCCCTGTTCCTATAAACAGCACCGCAATTAATAATACTACGCTTCCTGTATAAAATAAAATTCCAAGGGTCTTGAAGTCCTTATAGTCAATCCGACTCATGACCAGGGCAGCGATAACACCCATAAACACCCCGGCCATCTGTGTCATCATCATTTTGTTGGCCCCCGGCATTGTCATCGTAGCACTTCTCACGACAACAATTCCGATTCCAGTCAATACAATCACCGCGATAAAGAGTATATAGTCAAATCTTTTTACAAGATTGATACCTTTTGTTTTTTCTACATGATACATGCGCACCCACCTAATTTCCAATAAAACTACCTTGAAAGAACCTCTCTATGAATTATAACTCAGGGACACACAAAATTCCACCTTAATTTTTCCCAATAAAGTATTATTAGGATTTGCGAAAGTAATATTTTCGTTGCACCTTAGTATGTCCTCACGGCATAAAAAATAGGTTAGATATTTAATCCAACCTATTTCATATTGATACTACTCTTTATTTTCCTTTTCCTGCAGCTCTGCATCGGATTGCTCTGTGGCTGCTTCCTCTTCTTGTGGCTTGTCATCCTGCTCTTCCTGACCCGATACTTCTTTGGCTTCAGCTTCTGCATCAGCTTCTTGCTGACGCGCTTCTTCCTCTTTCATGGTCATTAAAACGGCTCCATATTCACTGGTTCCAACCTCTGCCGTGATCTCTGCGTCCCCAGCCTTGCGTATGGTTCTAAACAGCAGAATACTGAATATCAATACGAACAGAGCCGCCAGAACCTGAGAAATTCTCAGATTTCCCAGCAACAGGCTGTCGGTTCTAAGTCCCTCAATAAAGAATCTCCCCAATCCGTAGAGAATCATGTACAGGCAAACGACCTCACCATTTGCTCTTCTTCTTTTTCTGTACCAGATAAGAATCGCAAAAATTGCCAGATTCCACAAAGATTCGTATAAGAAGGTTGGATGAACCGGAAGATCCGGATTCACGTTCTGTCCTTCCATCTGCAGCCTGAAAAGCTCATTTTGCACCCTTTGGCTGGTCATTCCCCATGGTAGGGTTGTGTTGGTGCCAAAGGCTTCCTGGTTCACAAAATTTCCCCATCTTCCAATGGCTTGGGCAATGGCTATGTAAGGCACACCAAAATCCAGAAGCTGCAGCGGCTTTATCTTTTTCGCCTTTGCAAAGAAGTATGCCGTGACAAGTCCGGCAATAATTCCTCCATAAATCGCTAATCCACCGTGCCAGATTCGGAATATTTCCATGGGATCATCCCGATAACTTTCCCAGCTGAATATGACATAATACAGCCGGGCACCAATAATTCCTATGGGTGCAGCAAAAAGTATCAGATCAATGAAATCCTCTTGCTTGATTCCGAATTTCTCACTCTGCCGCAGGGCAAGGATAACAGCGGTTAAAAAAGCTGCTGCAATAATAATTCCATACCAGTAAATACTGATGGGGCCTATTTCATTTCCGAAGATAGAAAAAGGTCCTATTTTCAGTGCAATATCACTGACAGCTAACTCCAGCCCCCCTAAGCCCGGGAACTTAACATTATTCATCTTTCTCCCCCTTACGTCGGCTTAATCACAGATAAAGCCATTTTGTCCATAGTAAAGTGGCTGCCAAATATTTCATTGACATACTCAAATGTTATTTTATCATAAACATCGAGATAGTCAAATAGATTTGCCCCTTTAAAATATACGGACATAAAAAGATGAGAGATCCTTTCTATTGAATTCATTTGTCGCACAAACCTGCCTTGCATGGCTTTTCTGACTCTTTCGAAGCTATTTTGATCCAGCCCCGTTTCAGCAATGGACTTAATTTCCGCTAAAATTCGCTCCTTAACCTTTAGCGGATCCCGGGACTCTCCTCCAAATATGGAGAACCCATAGGTCTCTTCCAGGGTATAGTCAAAATCAAAGGTATTGTTAATCAAACCTTCTGCATACATATCGTTATATAATTTGGAACTCCTGCCTACAATCATTTCCAGCAATAACTTTACCGCAATTTCCTGGCGCAGCGCCTCGATTCCCTTTCCAGGCAGCCGATTTTCTCTGAAACCCATTTGAAAGATGGGAGTGGCGATTGCAAGGGTCTGTTCTACGTATTCCTTATTGAGTCGATTCTCTTCTTCCGGGAAAATCCTTTTTATTTCTCCGATGCCCTCTGCGGTCTTTATGCTTTTTTCCACCTGGGCGAAAACCTCTTTCGGGCTCACATCTCCTACCACCAGTATGATCATGTTCGATGGATTATAGAATGTATTATAGCATTTGTACAGGATCTCACGATTGATCTTGCTTATGCTTTCTACAGTTCCGGCAATATCGATTTTTACCGGGTTTTCCGTATAAAAAGCGCCTAAAAGGTTAAAAAACACCCGCCAGTTCGCGTCATCCTCATACATCTTTATTTCCTGACCGATGATTCCTTTTTCCTTTTCAACACTTTCCTCTGTAATATACGGGTTCTGTACAAAATCCAAAAGAAGTTGAAAATTCTCATCAAATTTATCGGTACAGGAGAAGAGATACACCGTCTGGTTAAAGGACGTATACGCATTCGGACTGGAACCCAGTGCCGAAAATTTGTCCATCACGCTCCCTTCCTTCTGCTCAAAGAGCTTGTGCTCAAGGAAATGGGCAATACCATCCGGTACCTTTATGGGCCTTTCCTCCCCAGGCAGCACAAATTCACTATTGATAGAGCCGTAGTGGGTTGCAAAGGTAGCATATTTTTTTGAATATCCCTTCTTAGGTATTACAAAAGCTTTGAGCCCTGATGTGTGCTCATACATATACATTACTTCATCGATATTTTTGTATTCAATCATCTTTATATCCATTGAATCATCTCCCTATTTTTAAGTATCGTACTTTATCCTTCAATTTATCCAGAGGGTAAACCCTCCTGAAAACCGGCCGTTCTATCATCCGGATGCTATAAGAGTTAAAGCACGTTACACTATTGATTCGAGGTCAGGAAATACACGGTGTCCAGTTGAATTTTCCGGGAAATATCCGTCACATCCTGTTTGGTAACTTTTAAAACCTTCTCAATGATGGAATTAAAATCGTCCTTGGTATTCGTTATGGATTGGCTAAGATAAAAGTCTACCATCTGCAGCTGGCTATCCTGCAGTGATTTGATTCCTGTCTCAATGCTCTTTATCGTGGAATTTAACTCATAATCGGAAATATTTCCCGATTTTATATCTTCCAACTGCTGCAGGATAATTTCATAGGCCTGGTCTTTATTTTGTATCTCAATACCGCTGCTGATCAGCATCAGTCCTTTAAACTTTTCCAACCGTGAAAAAGCATAATAAGCCAGACTGGCCTTTTCTCTTACATTTTGAAATAGTTTGGATGTAGTTCCCCCTCCAAGAATACCGTTGTATACCAGCAGTTGATAATATTCCTTATCCTCCGGGGATACATGGGTTCTGAAACCGAGAGAAAGCTTGCCCTGGTTTACGCTCATTCGATCCACAACATTCCGGACTTCCGAGACTTCCTTATGTATTACTTCCTTTTCCATCCTTTTTACAGCCGTTCTTTTCATTCCCGCCAGCTTATCCAGCATTCTCTTAATACTGCTTTCCTCAACAGGACCCGTTATATAAACATCGATTGGAAGGCTTTCAAGGAAATACTGGTAATACTGATATAATGCCTTTTCATCAATGGTATTTAGGTCCTCCACGGAACCATACTCAAAAATACCAAAAGGCTCTTCACTGCACATCACTTCAAAGCATTTTTCAACCGCGTATTGAACCTTGTCATTAACACGGCCCTCGATCATATTTTTTAAATTTTCCTTTTCCTGTGCCAGGTATTCCTTTTTAAAGCCGCCATCCTCCATAACAGGTTCAGTCATGATTTCATACAGCAGGTCAAAGGCTTTGTCAAAAATCTTTATATTTTCACCGGTATACTTATCGGATACAAATTCTGCGTAGAATTGTATGATCTGTCTTTCCCCTTTCTTGTTAACACCACAATCGAAAGTGGCTCCATACAATTCCTCCAGATAAAGGGCTATATCCTGAAAGGTAGGAAAGCGGGTGCAGCCTCTTCTCAACAGAGCCGGTACAAGAGCGTTTTTCGTCACATTTTCTTTTGTAAGAATGTCATGAAAGAAAAAGTTAATGGTATTTGTTTTGAATTTGCCGGTTTTTAAATGATAAACCTCAATACCGTTTAAGGATGCAATTTTCTCAATCTGTCCCTCGGATGTTATATTTTGCATGATTATCGTCCTCCTATATACAACGCGCAAAAGTTTTTGCACTTCCACTTTTGGCGTTTGTATTTCCTTGCTTGCTCATCGCAAAAATCAAATTTATTCCTTGTAAAATCATTTTCGCGATTCATATATCTCTTTATAGTATAATAAATTCACAGCATATTATTCAATAATCTGGAAATATTAAATTTTGTACTTTGGAAAATAATAATCATGGGAGCCTATTACGATTTTGGGGAGGGATTATGATGGCTACTTCAAGATATAGAAAGCACCCAAGAGTTTACAGCAAAAAGCAGCTTGAAAATCACCAGCAGGAAGAAAGCTCCATTAGTCTTAGCGCAATGATGGCCCTTGGAATACTGGTTATAGTCTTTTTAAAAGGTTTGTTCTGGGGTTATATATTGAAGAAAAGTATAGACTAAAATTTGAATTAGAAAAACAGAAAGGGGAGATCGGCCACTCCCCTTTTTGTTTTTCTAATTCAAATACTCCACTCTGGGTCGGAAATTCAACTTGTCAATCAACGCATAATACTCCTGCTCCGTCAGTTCCTCGGGCTTTTTACCGGAAGTACTTACCAGCAGCGCTTCCATGACATTGGTTCCAAAGGATCTGCCATCCCATTCCGGAGTTGTGGTGACGAGAAGCCTTACTCCTCTTTTTTTCAACAATTCCACATCCTCAACAGTAACGGTATTGGTTACGATGACTTTATCCTCCATATTCATGGGCATGTATTTCTTGATATAATGAAAATCTCCTGCGATAATATCTGCATCGTCGTAGAACCTGGAAAACTTGTGATGACTCATTTCTTTTTGTTTGTCTCCCGTAGGATAAAGCACCTCAAAGGGTAGTTTTGAAACCATCGGAATCAGTATGTCGGCGACACGGCGAAAGACATTCAAACTCCGAATCGGTAACGGAATTCCCAGGGCAAAGATAAAATCACCGATGATGATGTTGCAACCGCAGTTTACAAAGGTCTCCGCCATTTTAAACCGGTCTGCGGCACTAGTAATAAGTACATTTTTGTTTTTCAGTTCCAGGATGTTACTATCCCTCAAATATTCTACCGCTTTCCTTTCAAGGGTATTTTTCATCCCTGTCCCATCCACGATGGGTGTATGCTCCGCTGCCTTCATAATGGGCACTGCATCCCGAATCCGGTATCTTCGATTGTCCCCTGTTGTCAGATACAGGTCAATCCCCCCCATACCAAAGGCACTTACACTTCCGTCCAGCTTCTGGATCATTTCAATGGCTTTTTTTATGTCTCCATCGGTTCCGATTCTCTCTATACTGTACTTTTCGCCTAATAACTCCGCTTCAATATACTTATCCCTGCACGAAGAACCTATGCTGACACTGACAATCCTCTTCATCGTTATACCAACTCCTACATATAATCTTAGGATTGGCGAAAATATCACTTCCGCTGCACCTTCACAATACATAGTGTGCTCACAAAATGGTATCTTATAACAAACAAGGGACGGCCGAGGCCGTCCCTTGTTACATTCCACTATTCATATCGCAAGGATTCAATAGGATCAAGATCTGCTGCCTTTTTGGCAGGGTATACTCCAAAAATCAGCCCCAGGGCCACAGCCCCCAGGAAGGCCATGGTGATGACCTGTATATCCACTACTGTGAGTTATCCTGCTAGTCTCCAATCATACGAGCCAATAAAAACAAGGGACGGAAAATAGCACTCTTGGTTTCTCTTCAAAATTTTTCATGGTTTCTGATGGAGAAACAACAAATCTTACAGTAATTTTAAACAAATCCGTTTTTTGGTTTAACTATCATGCTGAGAGTCATTTTGACCGTTGGGTATTAATTAGTCTCCATAAAAGTCGTCTTTTGTGCATTTAAACCATATCCGAGGCATTTTTATTCTCCCTCCGCTTTTCTCAATTTAATCATCTCTCTTGCATCTATAGGATTTTCAACCAGTCTGTCAGTAACCAGGTTTCCATCCCGGAAACTTACTACACGCTTGGTATGCTCTGCAATATCCGGTTCATGGGTTACCAGTACGATGGTTACCCCTTCCCTGTTCAGTTCCTGGAACACCGCCATGATATCCTCACCGGATGCACTATCCAGATTTCCGGTAGGCTCATCCGCCAATATAATGGCAGGCGTATTCACCAGTGCCCTGGCAATAGCAACCCTTTGCCGCTGCCCACCCGAAAGCTCGTTAGGCTTGTGCTGTGCTCTTCCGGCGAGTCCTACCCTTTCAAGGGCGCTCATGGCGCGCTTGCGTCTCTCCTTCGCCGGGATGCCTGCATAGATCATAGGTAATTCTACATTCCGAAGCGCAGAAATCCTGGGCAGCAGGTTAAAGGACTGAAAAACAAACCCGATTTTCAGGTTCCTTATTTTTGCCAGCTCCCGATCACCCAGTTTTGAAATATTTACACCGTCCAGTTCATATTCCCCGGAAGTGGAACGGTCCAGACAACCTACAATGTTCATCAGGGTGGATTTACCGGAACCGGAAGGTCCCATAATGGAAACAAACTCCCCTTTGCCAATGGAGAGATTCACTTTCCTTAGGGCTTCCACCTCGATATTACCGTTTTTGTAGACCTTTCCCAGGTTTTCAATTCTGATTATCATGTTCCATTAGCCTTTCATTCAATTTAATTTGAGTTCATTGGTAGTTATTTAACAACCTCATCCATGTTATACGTTGACCTATGAATTTGTCTTAAAAAGTTTCTACGTTTCTAAAAAAATCAGCCCCCTATCCTCTCTTCAGCGGATAGGGGACTGTACCTCCCTCAACAAATCCTCGGCAGCTGATCTCCTACCAGCATATCTACAATGCGATTTCCGCCTGTAATGGTTTTTGTAGTGACTCGACCGGCAGGGCCTTCGGTTACATGTCCTATCACGCATGCGTCCTTCCCATAAGGGTCCGTCTTTATAGCTTCCAGTACCTCCTGTACTACCTCCCCGGGAACAATCACGATCATCTTCCCTTCATTGGCCAGATACACCGGGTCCATCCCCAAAAGCTCACACACGCCCCTCACTTCCTCTTTTACAGGCAAGGCAGCTTCCTGAAGCTGGATAGATACCTGGCTCTGTGCTGCGATCTCGTTCAGTGTAGTAGCAAGCCCGCCCCGTGTAGGATCTCTGAAAACATGAACATCTTTGGTTACTTTAAGAATCTTCTCTACGAGCTGATTCAATGGTGCACAATCGCTGGAGATGCTTGCACCCAGCTCCATTTTCTCTCTTTCCAGCAATATGGAGCATCCATGGTCTCCCAAGGTGCCGGTTATGATGACCGTATCCCCCGGAACCGCTGCTGCACCCGAAACATTTACTTCCTCCGGAATGATCCCGATACCGGAAGTGTTTATAAATATTTGGTCTGCGGCTCCTCGCTGCACCACTTTAGTATCTCCCGCCACGATCTTGACTCCACACTCCCGTGCAGTCTGTCCCATGGAAGCTACAATTTCCTCCAACTGCCGAATGGAAAAGCCCTCTTCAATAATAAACCCGCAAGTCAGGTATAAAGGCTTGGCTCCCATGGCGGCGATATCATTCACAGTTCCGCAGACAGCCAGTTTTCCTATATTCCCCCCATTGAAAAAGATAGGGGAAATGACAAAGGAATCGGTAGTAAAAGCCATTCTTCCTGCCGGCATCTGAAAGCTGGCAGCATCGTCACCTTGTAAAAGAATGTCATTGGTCAAATATTTTGCAAAAACATCCCGAATTAAATTGTGAGTTAATTTTCCCCCACTTCCGTGAGCCAGTGTGATTATATCCGACATCCTTACCTCCTATATAAAACAGGCGGACACAAGGTCCGCCCCTATAAGTTTTTACGATTCTCAGCAAAACCCGCTTTATTCTTCACCGTATTTATAATACGCTGCACAGGTTCCTTCGGAGGAAACCATGCAGGAGCCTACGGGATTTTCCGGTGTGCAGGCTTTGTTAAACAGTTTGCAGTCCTTTGGTGTTTTTTTCCCTTTTAACACTTCACCGCACAGGCAGCCTTTTGGCTCCCCGGTGGTATCCAATTTTATATCAAAGACTTTCCACGCATCATAATCCTGGTATTCTTTTCTAACGGCCAAGCCGGAATTCGGTATTTCTCCAATACCTCTCCACACGGCATCGGACGGCTCAAACACCTCATAGATTTTTTCCAGTGCCAAAGGATTTCCTTCCCTGGAAACAACCCGGGAATATTGATTTTCAAGAACTGTTTTACCATTTTGGATATTCCTTGCCAAGGTAATAATGGCAGACAGCATATCCAGAGGTTCAAATCCTGTCACGACACCCGAGATCCCGTAATCTTTCGCCAGTTCTTCATATAGGCTGGTTCCCAGTATGGCACTGACATGCCCTGGATACAGGTATCCGTTAACTCCGATATCCTTATCCACTGCCAGCAGCTTTAACGCTTCCGGCATGGTCTTATTGGCAGAAAGAATAGAGAAGTTCTTTAGCCCCTGCTTTTTGGCATTTGTAACTGCCAATGCACAAACAGGTGTAGTCGTTTCAAATCCAATGGAAAGGAATACAACTTTTTTATCCAGGTTTTCTTCTGCTATCTTCAATGCATCCAGCGGTGAGTAGACCATTCTCACGTCGGCTCCCCTGGCTTTTTCCTGCATCAATGAGGAACGGCTTCCCGGAACCCGCATCATATCACCGAAGGTAGTAAGAATTACATCCTTCTCTTTTGTCAGTTCCAAGGCTGCATTTAAATAAAAGGCAGGAGTAACGCACACGGGACACCCGGGTCCTGAAATGAGCCGGATGTTTTCGGGCAAAAGAGACCGGATTCCATAGCGGAAAATCGCCATGGTGTGAGTTCCGCAAACCTCCATGATGGTAACCGGCTTGCCCTGGTAGTTCTTCAATGTTTCTCCCAACTGCCGGGCCATTTCGGAATTTCTAAACATATCAATATAATTATTCATGGACAAGCTCTCTTAGCTCTCTAAAAAGTTCGATGGTTCGTAAAGCCTCTTCCTCATCAATTTTTGTGATGGCACAGCCGGCATGTACCAGCACATAGTCTCCTATACTAACATTTTTCAGCAATTCTATGGAAACTTCTCTCGATACTCCCATCACCTCAACCAAGCTGGTCTTATCCTCTATTTTTATAACCCTTCCAGGTAAACCAAGACACATACTTCCTTCCTCCCTCACGCTATTGTTCCTTCATGAATTTTGCTGCTGCCATTACAGCTTGCCCCAAAGAAATTCCTCCATCATTGGAGGGAACCCTGCTGTGGGTGTAAACCTCAAAGCCGCAGTTTGTCAAAGCTCCCACACATTGTTCCAGCAGCGTAATGTTTTGGAATACGCCACCGCTCAGCACAACCCTTCGAAGCCCCATATCCTGCCGGATCAGGCTGCAAATTTTTTCAACCATGACTGCTACGGTTGTGTGAAACTTTGACGATATGACAGGTATGGGAACACCGCTTCCCATATCTTCTATTATACTTTTAATGACGTTACTTGTACAAATACGAAAAATTCCTTCATTACCATTGATTTCACAATGATAGGGCTCAAATCTCCCCTTTTCTGCAGCATACTCCAATTCAATGGCGGCCTGGCCCTCATAACGGATGCGGCTCCGTATGCCAAGGAGAGCGGAAACTGCATCAAAGAGCCGTCCTACGCTGGAGGTAAGGGGTGCATTTATTTTCTTATCGATCATCATATGAACTGCTTTAATGCCGGCTTCATCCACTTCCGGAAAGAAACCCGTCAGCTCCTTCATTTCAAGTTTCGGACCCGGTAGGCTATACAGGTAGCTTACCGCCATCCTCCACGGCTCCTTTATCGCTTTTTCTCCACCCGGCATAGGAATGTATTCCAAATGAGCAGCTCTCTTAAAGCCCTTATAACTTCCGGTGAAAAACTCCCCACCCCAAAGGTTTCCGTCCTCACCGTATCCTGTTCCATCAAAGGCTACCCCTATAACATCTCCCTCCAGGCCGTTATCTGCCATACAGGAGGCAATATGCGCCTGATGGTGTTGAACTGCTATTTTGTTCTTCGTCTTCAGATTAACCGCGTATTTGGTAGAAAGGTACTCCGGGTGGAGGTCATAAGCCACAGTCTCATACTCGATTCCAAACATCTTTTGAAAATGCTCAATTCCTTCCTCAAAGGAGGTCAGCGTTTCCGCATTTTCCAAATCTCCGATATGATGGCTGATATAGAATTCATTCTCCTTATTCAGGCAGAAAGTATTCTTCAGTTCACCTCCGCAAGCCAGTACGGCGGGGATTCCACCCCTGCTAAAAATCTCACAGCTAACAGGAAAAGGGACATATCCACGGGCTCTGCGGATGATATACTCCTTCCTCACGGCTACCCGGGTTACGGAGTCATCGGTTCGTATATAAATCTCTCTGTCATTGGTAAGGAAGTAATCTGCAATATCCTTGAGATTTTCAATAGCATCTTCATCCTTATAGTAAATGGGTTCACTGCTTCTGTTGCCACTGGTGGCAACCAGGGCCGAAAATCTTGCGTCCTCCAAATGCGACGTTCCACTATGAAAGAGCAGCATGTGTACCGGAGTATAGGGAAGCATGATACCTAAATGAGGATTTCCAGGCGCGATTTCCTCCGGAAGGTTTAGTCCTTCCCGCTTCTGTAAAAGCACAATCGGTCTCCGCTCCGACTCCAGCAATCTTTTTTCTTCCTCATTTATTTGACAATATTGCAGCGCCGTTTTATAATTATTCACCATCAAGGCAAAAGGTTTGTCATCCCGTATCTTTCTTTTCCTTAAGCGCTTCACCGCTTCGGCATTATGGGCATCACAGACCAGATGATAGCCTCCAAGCCCTTTAACCGCTATTATATAGCCTGCAGCAATCAATCGCTTTGTATCCTCAATGATATCTTCAGACGCTACCGTCTCCCCCCTATGGTCCAAAAGCTGCAGCTTTGGACCGCACTGGTAACAGGAAACCGGTTGGGCATGGTATCTTCGGTCTGCGGGATTTTTGTATTCAACGGCACAGGAATCGCACATTTCGAACTTGGCCATAGTGGTCAGTGGCCTGTCGTAAGGTACGCCTTTGATGATGGTGAACCGGGGACCGCAATTGGTACAGTTGATAAAGGGATAAAGGTACCTTCGGTCCTCAGCATCAAACAATTCCCTTTCGCAATCCTTGCATACCCCAACATCGGGAGAGATATAAACTTTACTGTTTCCTCCCCGGCTGCTTGTTTCAATTTCAAAGTCGCTATAGCCCATGAACTCGATTGATTTTACATGGACAGACTTAATCTTTGACAGCGGCGGAGGATCCGACTTTATTCTTTGGACAAATGTATCCAGGGAATCCTGAGGCCCTTCTACTTCAATAATCACATCAGCTCCAGCGTTTTTTACCCTTCCTTTTAGAAAAAGGGATTGGGCAAGATTATACACAAAAGGCCTAAAGCCAACTCCCTGGACAATCCCCGTAATATATATGTGGCAGGCTTTATGACTCATATACCGTAAAACTCCCTTGTTGCTGTAACATCCTTTTTCATTTGCTCTACCAGTTCATCCTTGCTCTTGAACTTCTTTTCCCCACGGATTCTTTCCATGAAGAAAACCTCGATATTTTTTCCATAGATGTCTTCGTCAAAATCCAGTATAAAGGTCTCAACAGTAGCTCTTTTCAGTGCTTCAAAGGTTGGATTCACACCTACATTGGTTACGCTGTGGTAGAACCTTCCATCCAGCAAGGTTTTCGTTATATATACGCCATTGGCAGGAAGTATCAAATATTCTTCCGGAAGTATATTTGCCGTGGGAAACCCGATGGTATTTCCAATACGTCTCCCGCCCACTACCTCTCCCGTAATGGAGTAATGCCGCCCCAGCATTTTAAACACCTGATTCATACTCCCTTTGGCCAGATAGTTTCTGATGGAGGTGCTGCTGACAACATCATTGTCAGTTTTGATGGGTGGAATCATTACCGCACGGAAGCCGTAGGTTTCGCCGAACTTTTTCAGAAGATTTACGTCTCCTTGCCCTTTGTAGCCAAATCGATAGTTAAATCCGGTCACAACCAGCTTCGCTCTTAATTTGTCCACCAGAACCTTTTTTACAAACGCCTCGGGTTCCAGTCTTGAAAATTCCTCCGTAAACTCATCAAAATACACATAATGCAAGGTTGTCTGCCCCAATAGCTCGATTTTTTTATTTACTGTCGTAATCAAAGGGGTAAACAACTTTTTCCGCATAATATTTTCCGGATGTTTTCTAAAGGTATAGACCATGGACCCAAGCCCACTGAGCTTTGATTCATTGATCAATGTATTTACCAATGCCATATGGCCTACATGAAGGCCATCAAAGTTTCCCAACCCAACTCCCATGGGTTTGTTTATTTGAATCTCCGTATGTGCTCCATATATTACTTCCATAGTTATCCCCTCGTCAAAAAACTTTTTTTGACTTCAACAGTAGAAGACCCTGCTTTGAAATGACCTCTCCTACCGCCAAAAATTTTCCCATTCTGTCATAGACTCTAACAGAATCGCCCTCTTTATGGTCCCCTTCGCGCAGGTTTATATAAACGCCATTCAAAAAACGGCTTTCTTCCACCTCTTCCAATTGAACGGCAGTCAGGTTATCAAATACTTGATCAGGACTTAACAGGCTTTCATAAAGGCGTCCTTCGCGGTGTAATGAGGCAATCTCCTGCAGCGTAAGGGCTGAAGCAATCGTAAAGCTGCCAGCCTTCATTCTGACCAGAAAAGACATATGCCCTCCACATCCCAACTGCTCCCCGATGTCATGGCAGAGCGTTCGGATATAGGTTCCCTTGGAACAGTGGACATCAAGAATAACCGTCTTTGGTCCTTCACTCTTTTCCTCAATATTTTTAATTATATTGATAGAATAGACTTCAATCTCCCTGGGTTTACGCTCAACGGTAATTCCACTCCGGGCCAGTTCATAGAGTTTCTTCCCTTCTACTTTAATAGCCGAGTACATGGGGGGAATCTGCTGAAGCTTCCCGACAAATTGCGTTACAACCCGGGATACCTCTTCTGAGGTTACATTGACTTCCCTCTGCTCCAACACCTGTCCAGAAGAATCCTGGGTATCCGTCGATACCCCCAGAGTCATTTCCGCTCTGTAGACTTTATCTTTGTCCGTCATATATTCAATGGCTTTTGTAGCACTTCCAATACAAATGGGAAGCACTCCCACAGCCCCCGGGTCCAGAGTACCCGTGTGCCCGATTTTCTTTATTTTAATGACTCCCCGTAGGTAGCCTACTACATCAAAAGAGGTCATACCCGGAGGTTTTAATATGTTTAAAATTCCGTTCATTGTTCGTCTCACCAAGGTTCTCTTTAATTCAATTAAAGAGCCGTCCTTATTTCCTTTATTATATCGTCTTTTACCTGCTCCAACGTGCCTTTTACTGTACAGCCAGCTGCCCTTTTATGACCGCCTCCCGTGAATTTTGCAGCAACAGCAGATACATCCAGATATTCTTTGGAACGCAAATTAACTTTTACAAGTCCTTCGTCCTTGTACCGCAGCATCACTGAAACTTCTACCCCCCGAACACTGCGGCCTATATTGACAATTCCTTCACAGTCTTCTTCTTTAGCACCGCATTCCCGAAGCATTTCATCCGTTACAGCAACAACAGAAAGCTTTCCATCTTCCAGTATCTCTAGGGATTCAATAGCTTTTCCGGTGAGCCTTATCCTTCCTAAGGACGAATTTTCAAAAACCTGCTGTGAAACAAATGCGACATCGGCACCGTTGTTGATCAAATCTCCTGCAATTTGGTGTGTAATACAGGTTGTATTACTGTATCGAAACCCTCCAGTATCCGTTACAAGCGCTACATAGAGAGAGGTGGCTATATCCTTATCCAATTCCAAACCGGCCAACTTGATCAGCTGGTATATAATTTCCGATACGGCAGCAGCGCCAGTGTGCACGTAGTTTTCACCGGCAAACATTGTGTTCGTTGGGTGGTGGTCAATATTTACAGTCTGTGAACATTTTTTAAAAATCTCTACCCTTTTACCCAGGCGGTCCAGATCTCCTGTATCTAAAGCGATTACCAGGTCGTGCTCACCACTTGTCCCATCATACACTTTGATAAGATGCTTTCCTGGCACAAAAGAAAGTGTATAGGGTATTTCCTCCTCCAGATAAATAACCGCTTTTCCACCCATTTTCTCAATAGCCAAAGCCAGCGCTGCGCTGGACCCGATGGAATCTCCATCCGCAGAGACATGAGGCAGAATAGCTATGTTATTACTTTGTTTGATTTGCGAGATAATTTTGTCCAATATCGTCATTTTTATCACCTTTTCTCTTCTCAGGATTTCCTATTCTATAGGCAAATCGGCAAACTTTCCTATGTAATAAAATAGGCTATAGTTACGGGCTTGCTTTAATAACCCACAACTATAGCCTTTTGCCCATAATTTATTTATCCTGATTTACGGTTTTATTGATCAGTGTTGTTATATAGGCACCGTGTTCTATGGAATCATCCAATTCAAAATGAATTTCAGGAATATACCGCATCTGTATCCTGTGCCCAAGTTCACGCCGGATAAAGCCGGCAGCACTTCGTAAGCCATTCAGAGCATTTTTCTTCTCCTCATCATTGCCCATGATGCTTACATGTACCTTTGCGTGCTTGAGGTCTTTTGTTACAGCAACCCTTGTTATGCTGATGAGGGCAGGAAGTCTGGGGTCCTTCAAGTCATTTTGTATTACATTGCTAATTTCTCTTCGAACTTCTTCCGAAATTCTGTCCAGTCGATTTACCATGAGTTCAAAGCACATCCTTTCCAATGAGGGTAGCAAGACTTATCTTGCTACTTCCTCCATTACATAGGATTCTACAATGTCGCCCTCTTTTATGTCGTTAAATTTTTCAATCGACAATCCACATTCGAATCCGTGCGCAACTTCCTTCGCATCATCCTTAAATCTCTTCAGCGAAGCAAGTTTCCCTTCATGGACAACAATGCCGCTTCTTACCACTCTGATCTCAGAGTTTCTAACGATCTTACCGTCGGTTACATAGCTTCCGGCAATAGTACCAATTCCGGATACCTTAAACAACTGTCTGATTTCAGCGTGTCCCAGTATTACTTCCTTGAAGGTAGGCTCCAGCATACCCTTCATAGCAGCCTGTACATCTTCGATGGCGTTATAGATAACTCTGTACAGCCTCAGGTCTACGCCAGCCTCCTTCGCCACTTCTGCAACATTTGTTCCCGGACGTACGTTGAACCCGATGATAATGGCATTGGAAACCTGCGCCAGCGAAACGTCTGATTCGGTAATAGCTCCAACGCCGCCATGGATGGTTTTTACTCTTACTTCCTCATTGCTCAGTTTTTCAAGGGATTGCTTTACAGCCTCCACAGAACCCTGAACGTCAGCTTTTACAATAATGTTAAGATCTTTGACCTTACCTTCCTTAATCTGCGTAAAGAGATCCTCCAGAGATACCTTGGCAGAAGCTTTCAGGTGCTGCTCTCTCTGTTTGAACTTTCTCTTTTCTGCCAGTTGTTTTGCTACTTTTTCATCGGTAATGGCGTAGAAGATTTCACCTGCTTCCGGTACTTCGGGAAGACCCAGTATTTCAACCGGTGTAGATGGACCTGCTTTTTTAACAGCCTGCCCCTTATCATCCGTCATCGCCCTGATTCTACCTACTGTTGTTCCCGTTACAATGGAATCTCCTATGTTCAGGGTTCCTCTTTGTACCAGTACGGTTGCAACCGGCCCTCTGCCTTTATCCAATTTAGCTTCAATAATGGTACCCTTTGCCTGTCTGTTGGGGTCTGCTTTCAGTTCGAGTATATCTGCCGCTAAAAGTACCATTTCCAGCAGTTGATCGATATTTTCTCTCTTCTTCGCAGAAACAGGTACCATGATGGCATCTCCGCCCCACTCTTCCGCTACGATCCCATACTCTGTAAGTTCCTGTTTAACTCTATCGGGATTTGCTCCCGGTTTATCAATTTTATTAATCGCAACAATAATCGAAACATTAGCCGCTTTTGCATGGTTAATGGCTTCAATGGTCTGCGGCATAACACCGTCATCCGCAGCTACCACGAGGATAGCGATATCCGTAACCTGTGCACCTCTTGCCCTCATGGCAGTGAAGGCTTCATGACCCGGTGTATCAAGGAAAGTAATGTTTCTATCATTGATTTTTACCATGTATGCGCCGATATGCTGCGTAATACCGCCTGCTTCCATATCCATAACATGGGTTTCCCTGATGGCATCCAAAAGGGATGTTTTACCATGGTCAACGTGGCCCATAACAACTACAACCGGAGGTCTTGTTTCAACATGATCCGATACATCATCACTATCGTCAAACAAGATATCTTCCTCATTTACTACGACCGCTTTTTCGGTTTTAACGCCAAATTCATCGGCAATTAAAGCTGCAGTATCGAAATCCAGCTCCTGGTTGAGAGTAGCCATGACTCCAAGCCCCATGAGCTTCTTTATAACATCTGTTGCTGTTTTCTTTAATGACTCAGCTAACTCCTTGACAGTTATGGTTTCTCCAATGGTGATGGAAGTAAGCACTGCGATCTTCGGAGCATTATATTGTTGTACAGGCTCATATCCTCTTTTAGGTTTTGATCCCTTTCGAACCCGCTTTGCTCCATCGTCGGTATAGAATTCGTTCAGGATAAAGTCTTCGGAAAGAACTTCATTTACTCCCTTTTTCTGTCCCAACATCACCTTATGCGGTTTGAATCTTTCATTTTTTGCACCTGGGGCAGCCTTTGGAACATCCTTCTTCTGGTCTCTCTTTACATCCTTGTCTACATCTTTATTTTGGAATTCTCTACGCATTTCATTGCGGATTGAATTCATTTCTTCCTTTTGCGCTTCCGTCATTTCCAGTTTTGGAATTTCGAGAGTCCTTTGAGGGGGTCTGTAGCCACCTTGACGGTTGCCATAGTTGCCACCACCTTGCGGGCGATCTCCTCCCTGGCGGTTGCCATAGTTACCACCCTGTGGACGATCTCCTCCCTGACGGTTGCCATAGTTACCACCCTGTGGACGGTCTCCCCATTGGCGGTTACCATAGTTACCACCCTGCGGACGATCTCCTCCCTGACGGTTTTCATAGTTACCACCCTGTGGACGATCTCCTCCCTGGCGGTTGCCATAGTTACCACCCTGTGGGCGATCTCCCCATTGGCGGTTACCATAGTTACCACCCTGCGGACGGTCTCCACCCTGACGGTTTTCATAGTTACCACCCTGTGGACGGTCTCCCCATTGGCGGTTGCCATAATTGCCACCCTGTGGACGGTCTCCTCCCTGACGGTTTTCATAGTTACCACCCTGTGGGCGGTCTCCTCCCTGGCGGTTGCCATAGTTACCACCCTGTGGGCGGTCTCCCCATTGACGGTTGCCATAATTGCCACCCTGCGGACGGTCTCCTCCCTGACGGTTATCATACCGCCCACCTTGCGGACGGTCTCCGCCATGTTGCCCGGAAGGGCTATTGTTGTCTGTTCTATCGGCATAATTGCCATCTTGATTGCGAGGTCTGTCGAATCTATCCTTTTTCCATTCCGGTCTTGCATCGTTTCTAAATTCTCTCTGCCCCTGCTGTACATTTCGAGAGTTGTTATCCCCATGCTGCTCATGCGCCTTGTTTTCTCTATCACCGGCAAGTGGAGCATTCTTAGCTTCTTCTGTCTTTGTCTCTACTGTCAAACTACCCTTATCAACTTTTTGTTCGATAGACGCTGTACTATTCACCACAGTATTTATATCTTCTCCAATTTCTTTTTTAATTTCCTGCTTCGGTTCCTGCTTTGTTTCCGGTTTGACCTCAGGTTTTATTTCCTTCGGTTGGTCAGTCTTTACCGGTGCCTTTGGCTGCTCTCTCTTATCTTCCGGCCAAACCTGCGTCCTCGGATCTTTTCTTGCTTCAACTCCGGTATCTCTGACATACCCTGCTCGCAAACCCGAATTTGCATCGGCTACTCTTACATAGTCATTTCGTTTATTGTTATTATTTCTCTGATTATTTCTATTGTCAGTTTTTGTGTCGCTTCTGGGCGTCTCATGCTTTTGCACCGGACCGGCATTGGACTCATTTTTTGAGTCAATTACAATCTCTGTGGTTCGAATGATTCGCGGTGCACTTTTAGCATCCTTCTTGCCATCCTTAGCCGCTTCATGCTTTGGCTGCGGAGCAGGTGCTGCTGTCTTTTTATTATCATCGTGCCTGTTGTCTTCATGCTTCACAACTCCGATATGCTTATATAAAGACTGCAATTCATTATCTTCAAGCAAGCTCATATGATTTTTTACTACTACGTTTATTTCTGCAAGCTTTTCCATCAACCTTTTGCTTGTCGTATTGAGTTCTTTTGCAAGTTCATATACTCTAATCTTTTCCAATCTATTCACCCCCGAATTCCTTGTTACTATTGTCAATAAGTTCCTTCAACTTCTCTGCAAACCCATTATCAAGAAGTGCAACTACTGCTCTTTTTTCCTTTCCGATATACCTCCCCAACAATTCCTTCTCTCCGAAATACCTTATAGGAACCTCCCTGTATTTACACATATCATCAAAGGATTTTCTAGTGTTTTGGGAAGCGTCCGCAGCTACTATAACAAGCTTTGCCTTTCCGGATTTCAACATCCGTTCGCAGGTATCATCACCGGACACCAGTTTACCTGCCTTGGTGGCAAGCCCTAGGAATGAGTATATCCTATCCGTCATTATTCTCCTCCATCTGTTGTTTTAGTGCTGTGTATACTTCCTCCGAAATCGGACTTTCAAAAGCTCTTTCAAGTCTTTTCCCCTTACGGGCTTTTTCAAGACAGGAAGTGCTCCTGCATATATATGCACCTCTTCCCGGTTTCTTTCCGGTAAAGTCCACTGATATATCATTTTCCTTGTTTTTTACAATTCTTATCAGTTCCTTTTTCGTTTTCATTTCCTGGCATCCCAGGCACATCCGCAAAGGCACCTTCTTTTGCTTCAACCAAAACCACCCCGTTTTAAAAATTGAGAATTGAAAATTGAGAATTGAGAATGATAAGTAAAATCACACATTCTCCACTTTCAATTTTCAATTGTTATTCGTCTTCTTCCTGGTAGTTCTCATTGTAGTTCAATAATTGCTGTTCGATAGTTGCCCGAAGCTGCGATTCACTCTTAATGTCGATCTTCCAGCCTGTGAGCTTGGCTGCCAATCTCGCATTCTGCCCTTCCTTGCCAATAGCAAGAGAAAGCTGGAAATCAGGCACGATCACTCGGGCGCTCTTTTCCGATTCTGCCACATCCACCCGGATTACCTTTGCCGGGCTTAAGCTGCTGGAGATATACTCGACCGGATCACTGCTCCACTTGATGATATCAATTTTTTCCCCTCTCAGCTCGTCAACGATGGCCTGAACTCTCGTTCCCTTCTGTCCAACGCAGGCTCCAACAGGATCAACATTTTCATCCTTGGAGAAAACAGCAATTTTTGTTCTTGATCCCGGCTCTCTTGATATGCTTTTTATTTCAACCGTGCCATCATGGATTTCGGGTACTTCCAATTCAAACAGCCTTTTCACCAGCCCCGGATGAGTTCTGGATAATACGATTTGAGGGCCTTTGGTAGTCTTTTTTACTTCAATAATATAGGCTTTAATTCTGTCGTTGAATCTGTACTCTTCATTGGCCGTTTGTTCCGTAGGAGGCAATGCAGCCTCTGTCTTACCCAGATCAACGATTACGTTCTTCCGTTCGATTCTTTGCACGATTCCGGTAACGATATCGCTTTCCTTATTGTAAAACTCATCAAAGATGATACCCCTTTCGGCTTCCTTGATTCTTTGCATTACGACCTGCTTTGCTGTTTGCGCCGCAATTCTGCCGAACTTCTTGGGTGTAACCTCGATTTCAGCTATATCTTCCAGTTCAAGTTTCTTGTTTATCTTTTTAGCATCATCCAGACTGACTTCGAGAAGATCATTCTGCGGAAACTCTACAACCTTTTTTAATGCAAATACTTTTATGTCTCCAGTGACTCTATCCAAGATAACCTGCACGTTTTGCGAGGAACCAAAATTTCTTTTATAGGCAGATATTAAAGCAGCTTCAATGGCTTCGAGCAATACTTCCTTATTAATACCTCTTTCCTTTTCCAGCTGACCTAATGCGTGAATTAATTCTGCGCTCATTTTACAACCTCCTTTTAAACTTAAAATTTGATGACACGTTTTACAGTTGCCACCTTATCTCTTTCAAATTCCATTATTTCATCCGTTTTTTCCGGTTTAATGCATATTTTATCGTCTTTAAGACCCATCAATTCACCCTGAAAGACCTTTTTCCCATTAACAGCCTGAAAAACTTTCACATCTACCAGCTCGCCCTTATACTTTTCGAAATCCCGGTCCTTTTTTAACGGCCTATCCAACCCTGGAGATGAAACTTCAAGGAAATAGCTCTGCTCAATAGGATCCTTTTTGTCAAGGATCTCCCCTACCTGCTCGCTGACAATCTGGCAGTCATCCAAGGTAATGCCCTCGGGTTTATCTATATAGATCCTCAAATACCAATTTCCCGCTTCTTTGATAAATTCAACGTCTACCAGCTCAAAATGCTCTTTTTCCACGATGGGTGCGGCTAATTCCGTTACAATATCTTCGATTTTTCTTTTGCTCATATATATTCCTCCGGTAAAGCTGTTTTTCTCATTGCTGTTGTTTGGTAACCTAATTTAAACTTAGCATACTGTCCATCTAACAATTATATCCATTTCCAGTCTTTTTCTACTATGAAAAAACAAGGCTTAAACTTGGTTACCCATAGAGTCACAATAAATCTATACCATTTCGAGGCGCAAGCACCCGAAATCGTTGGGTGCTTGCCTCACAGAACATAAGTTTTATAGTGAGTTCCATATATACTGCAACAAATAATACGAAAGAGTGGGTCTACCCCACTCTTCACATCTGTAAACCAACTATTCCTTTTAGTCCAGTAGTATTATATCACTATTGTTTGCATTTATCAACATTTTATTAGTTTTTAGGTAAAAATATTTTTCCACTTTTTAGAATTTATATATACCTCAGGAAATTTAAACAACACCGGACTCAGTAATGCTAAAGGCAGCGTTATCACAGTCGATTTCAGCCATTGCACCGTACGGCAATACAGTCATCGGTGCAGTATGCCCAAAGTTCATATTATAGAGAACCGGCAGGTCAAACAACTTTAATTCATCTCTAACCACCTTATAAATCACCTTTTTATATTCCTCGTAATAAAGATTATCATAAGGCTTTCCAAAGATCATCCCACTAACCTTATGTAAAATTCCCTGAGAACCATAGTTTCTGAGCCAGTACTCTACATATTGGGGGATGGGTTTATCTTCCGAGGTTTCAAAGAACAATATCGCATTCTTCCATTCATCATCCGACGGCCATATTTTTGTACCTTTTATCATTTCGAGGACCTCTATGCAGCCCCCAAGCAAACGTCCCCTGGCAACACCTTGACCCTGCAAAACTTCGTATCCCGTGTTGTTTTGTACTTTTCTCCTGGTATCTTTATTTTTTTCCTCCCATGGCAGGTACTCGCTTGTCCAAACAGGTGAGGGGTCTATTTTACCAATGCATTCATTAGTAAACAGTGCTTTTTTAATCCAATGTTTTGTATAGTCAAACATTTCTATATTTTCTGCAAATTCAGCAAGAATAGATGGACCATAAAAGCTTGAAAGCCCCGCCTTATAGCAAATCATATGGGTAATGGTGGTATCTGAGTAGCCCATAAAGATTTTGGGATTTTTCCGTAGGACATCCAGATCAATATATGGCAGCATTCTAACGCTCTCATATCCACCAATGCAAGAAAATACAGTCTTTATGCTTTTATCTTCAAAAGCCCTCATCAAATCCTCAGCTCTTTTTTCAGGATGGTTATATACATACTCTGAGCCTTTTAATGTATGTTCCATTTCAACAACATTGAGCCCGAACTCCTCTTGCAGGCGTTTTTTGCCAACATTGTAACGCCATATAATACCGCTGTCTCCAGCACCGCCCCATGACAAACTGACAGTTGCGACTTTATCTCCACGGTTTAATTTAGGTGGTTTAATTAAATTCATATACTCTGCTCCTTTACTTACCACTTTATACTATTTTTCATGAAGTAGTTATAATTTGGTGCACTAAATACTACACTTTATTAATACATCTATCATCTTCATGAAAAACATTTCGATTTGCCATAAAATAATTAATACCTGAGTACAGAGTAAGTATAGTAGCAATAAACATCATCAAAATATCAAATCTAAACTCACTAATTAAGCTAAGTGGATAGTTATTAAGCATAGTCATTACTATCGCTACTACTTGGAAAACCATTTTTATTTTCCCTAATTTATCTGCAGGTAATACTATCCCTTTTTTAACAGCAGCAAGTCTAAAACCCGTAACAGCAAACTCTCTTACAATAATAACCACAGCCATCCACCAAGGTGTTTTTTGGAACTGCACAAGCAAGAGCAAAGCTCCTGTAATTAGAAGTTTATCCACCAACGGGTCAAGAAACACCCCGAATTTGGTTATCTGATTATATTTCCGTGCAATATAACCATCAAGTTTATCAGTGATTGCTGCAATAATAAAAATGCCTGTTGCTATATACATGCCATAATCATCAAAAACTTGAAAATTAAATACTTTATCTATATAACTGGGTATTTCTGTTGTAAACAACATAAATATTGGTATAAGAAACAATCTTGATAAAGTTATTCTGTTTGCAAGGTTCATAATACCCGCTCCTTTCATATTCACCAACTAAAATATATACAATGTTACCCGCTGAATCATTATAATACTGCTTAAATTCAAAATATTTATGTACAGATAATTTTTTCTAGAGTATTAATTCTCAAATATCAGCGGAAAAACATTATACCTATCCATATCATTTATAATCGCAGGAAATAATAATTCCCTTAGCTTTTCTCTTGAAGCCCACGCATATTCACTATGTTCTTCCGACAGCTTTACTTTGTCATCCATCGCTTTACATTTATACGTCAGAATCACTACCTGCCTTGTTGGATCACTTTTAAAGGTGGCAGCATATAGCAGCTTCTCTACAACTATATCTATACCAACTTCCTCTTTGACCTCCCTTATTAATGCATACTCAAGTTCTTCTCCAAATTCGATTTTTCCTCCGGCAAATTCCCAAGTACCTGCACCAACTTCGTCGTTGTCATCACGTTTTATAATTAAGGACTTATCATTATAAAGAACTATTCCTTTAACAGCAATCACGATCTTGTTCTCCAATTTATTTCCCCCATAACTCATAATTATTAGCAGCCTGCTCTCTATAAATAATGCTTCCTGCCAACGGGATGCATTATCAGGTCTGTTCTCCTGCTATGCAAAAAACACTGCGACAATGCTTCCCACCCATCGTGCCATTTTAACTTTTATCCACCCTGCCTTGTGCTTACTATAAAAATCACAACACGGCTCCAGCCATTTTTTATTATCCCAATACGCATAGTCTACTGTATTATTGGATTTTTCGGCCTTCTGCCAGTAACTCTGCTGTACCTTAAATGCAACAAGAGAATAAAAGGAGGGCTTTAAAGTTTTTACCTCGAGCAACCTGCTGGCAATTCTCCTTATTTCCTTACGATATCGCTCTGTAAGTTCATCCGTTTTCATTGCACCGCCTGTTCGGAATTTCCCTTGCCCTGCTACATGAAAGCCCCAGGTACATAGTGCTGCTTTCATGGTCCTTAAAGCATGGTTTGAAGCTCCACCACCCGATGTGGTAATAATAATGGCCGCTTTTCCTGCATATGCCGGCCGATGGCAGTTAAATGCCATGCGGTCAATCCAATTTTTCATAATACCGTTTATATCCTCCACATAAACCGGACTGGCAAGGATTATGCCGTCAGCGTCAGCAATTTTATCTCGAATCGCCAGCAGGTCATCTTGTAACGGACACATCGCCTCGCCCTTATCGAAACAAACACGACACCCGCGACAAAATTGGAGATTATAATGTCCTAGAGAAATTCTTTCAATATGCAGTGGCATGTTCTTCTCGGCGGCCATTCTTGTCATCTCTTCTTCAATAAGCCTCACCAAACGCTCTGTATTTCCATTTTTTCGATAACTGCTAACCATTGATACGATTTTCATAATTGGTTCACCTCATATAACTATCAAAGCCCCTCTTTTAGTTACTTTGGAGAATGTAAAGGCAAAACACACTTGCATAGGGATCCTTAATTATGAATCATCCCAGTTCCATTATATGGTTTTTGTCTGTGAAAAGCAAGTCTGGCCAAAGAGGAAAACCTCATAAATACAATCGGAGGTAAAAATCCCGTCCTAACGACAGAATCTTCACCTCCGGTTTTCGCCGCTGTCTCTCTCCTTCGCTGCATTTCATTTTAAATTTTTCTGCTTGGTACTACCTGCTTTTAACGACTGCAATCCGGTTACAGTAATTACTTTTTTCGAACAGGTTCTAATAAATTCAAATAAAAGCCGCCGCCTTGACCCTTTGTTTCGCCACTGCGAATATGCTCCTCCAAACAGGGACGGCTATCATCAACTTCATACTCATTACTTTCCTTTAGCAAGCGCAGTAAAGTTTGCCACGAATCATAGACTTCGTTTGTGCTGTTCAATGAAGCATATAGTCCACCCGGGAGCCGTTTTTCCTCCAGATATCCGGGTATTACAACCTGTTCCGGAATAGTAGCACAGGCGGCCCATCCGTATTCAGTACTTCCTGGACTATACGGTGTTGTATTAAAGCCAAAAATTCGTGCTGTACCCATTAAATTCTCTGCTTCTGCCCAGCCTACCACTTTATCCAGCGCTTCATCCTCCGGCGATTGACTAATGACATTACAAACCACAACGCGCATAGCCGGTAGAGTGATAACACGTAATGCACCTGATAGAATTGTGTTGTCGATCATAATAATTTCCTCCCACTGATTTTTTAAACACTGTTTTGATAAGATATTCGGTGCCAGCGTTTTTTCCATTGTCATCATCCACTGGGAAGAATCCGGTAATAATTGAATGGAATTTAGGGCAGAAAGGCATTTTCCAAGCATATTCCTTCTCTTAGCGATTTCCGCGGTCTCCTGGTTAAGCTTATGGATCTGTTTCTCTATTACTCCTTTTGCCATGACAACATCCGCACTGTCAAGTACGCTCTTCACAGCTTTGATGGAAATATCCAATTCCCTCAGTAACAGTATGAGGCGAATACGTTGTACGGCTTCATTGCTGTATACTCGCCAGCCGGATTGCGGATCACGTATGCTGCGAAAAAGACCTTTTTCCTCCCAATAACGCAAAGTGCGGCTCGTCAGCCCCAGTTTCGCTGAAATCTCATGGATTGGCTCGTATTGACTCATCCTGGCACCACCTTTTGTAATCTATGAGGCTCCTCATGGGAATATAATATCACTTGACGCAGCGTCAACTGCAAGAATAATTTTGTAATAAATAAAAAATTATTCTCTTCAATGTCCTTTGTTATTTCCACTCCCAAACTTGTTCCGCTTCCATCCAAATGTCATTGGGAACAAGCATTCCCTTTCTTCCTCTCTCTTCTGCCAACCTGTATGCGAATTGTACAAAATTTACGAATTCGTCCTTACCTGCCATAATGCTATAGAGTATTGCTTTTGCATACGCACCGCCTTCTTCTAAATATCCGCTTCTATGAAATTCCAACGCTAACGCACTCTTGTCATATTCCGCCAAATGCTGGGAAACCTCCCAATGGTCGATACTCCACTCCATGATGGAATACTCGGCAAATCCTTGCTTATTATAACTCACTCCCACCGAACCGGGGTTGATAATAAGCTTATCCCCGATTCTTCTATGCCACTGAATATGTGTATGACCGCAGACCAGCACTTTCTCCTCTATACTGTGTAAAGACCTTATAATTTCATTTTCATTTTTATCCGGATATAATAGCTCGTCGATTCTAAAGGGTGAACCATGTACTACCCTTATGGAATCCATAGGGGGTATATCGATTACTATCTGGTCAGGCAAACTGGCTATGTACGTCAGGGCTTGCGTACTAAGCTGCTTGTAGGTCCACATAAAGGAGGACATCTGCAGGTACTTGTCCCAATCGGAAAATTTCCCTTTATGGTAGTTCAGTACCCGCTCCTCCTTATTTCCCTTGATAATCCATCCTTTAACTCCTCGCAGTGCATAAAACACTTCCATGGGCTGTGGTGCATCATGAAAATGATCACCCGCAACAATTACTTTATCTACCTTGTAGGTTTCTAAAGCTTTCAAAACTGCCTCTAAGGCCATATAGTTTCCATGTATATCTGACAATACAGCGATCTTCATAAGTACCTCTCATTATTTTAGTTGCTTGGTAACGAATGGACTTTGTTATTGGGACAAAACATATTATGCCTCCAGAACTTGATTGAATTAAAAGGACTATGCCTAAGCATCTAAGTAAATGTAAAATACCATCATAAGCACCCTTCCATATTACTGTATCAATCGTTTCTATTTTCTTTATGTGAATTTTTTCACCTGTAGAAGCTACTTCTATATAATCCGAAACTGCAGTTATTTTCATATCATTTGCGAAATTTATAATTAGGCCAGGCATAAATTGACTTACAGCAATCAGTAAGGCAGCAGAAATTATAACTAATAGTCCTCGTTTTGTCACTATTGCCTTCACCTCCAACGCTGGTTAGTTCATTGCTGCTATGCAGCTCTACTTTTACGGAAATAGCTGTATCCTTCATCGCCTATACATGAACTTGCAGTGCTTTTATTAAATGCTACCATAATATTACATAATATTCAACCAGCCCTCTTACAATCCAGAACAAAGGTGGCTTCGCCACTTTTGTTTGCGCATATGCCTTTCCGAAGCATGAGGAAAAGCTGGCACGCGCATAAATTCAATGTTTTTATTGTCTAAGGAAGAGAACTTCCCTAGCAATAAAAAAACAGAGGGGGTTTCCCTCTGCTTAGAATAAACTTAATTGATTTGTCTCCGGCACACCATCCAGGCAGCCATGCTGCTGGAGTATTTCGATAACGGCTTTTGTCACTTTGGCTCTGATTCTAAGATCGTCCAGGGATAAAAACTCCCCGTCCTTTCTGGCCTCTACGATGTTCTGCGCCGCAGACCGGCCCAGCCCCTGCAGAGCCAGAAGCGGAGGCCTTATCCCGTCTTCCGTTACCTGAAATTTGACCGCATCCGAATTATATAAATCCACCTTATGGAGTTTGATCCCCCTGGCGAACATTTCATTGGCAACTTCCAAAATTGTGATCAAGTCCTTATCCTTCTGGGTGACATCATTTTTGGGCTTCTGCTCCAATTCCTTGATCTTCACTTGTATCCTTTCGCTGCCTTTGACAATGAAATCTGCATCAAAATCATCCACCGCCACTGAAAAGTAGGTCGCATAAAAGGCCTTGGGATAATGCACCTTAAACCATGCGATTCTTAAGGCCATCATAACATAGGCCGCAGCATGGGCCTTCGGAAACATGTACTTGATTTTCTGGCAGGATTCGATATACCAGCCCGGTACATTGTTCTTCACCATTTCCTCAATGTATTCATCCTTTAAACCTTTACCTTTTCGAACATCCTCCATGATCTTAAAAGCCATTTTCGGAGGCAATCCCTTGTGCATCAGGTAAATCATGATATCATCACGGCAACAAATGGTTTGTGACAGGGGTGCAATTCCCTGGCGAATCAGTTCCTGGGCATTTCCGGTCCATACGTCGGTTCCATGGGATAAACCGGAAATCCGTATCAGCTCTGAAACTGTTTTCGGCATGGTTTCGAGAAGCATTGGCTTTACGAACTTGGTACCGAATTCCGGTATCGCATACGTCCCTACTTCACTGCCGACGTCCTCGGGCTTCACTCCCAAGGCCTCCGTACTGTTAAAAAGGCTAAGGGTCAAGGGATCATTGATGGGTATGGTTTGTGCATTCACTCCCGTCAAATCCTCCAGCATTCTAATAATGGTAGGCACTGTGTGGCCCAGTATATCCAGCTTCAGTATACTTCCATGAAGGAAGTTGTAGTCGAAGTGTGTGGTTATAGTCTCGGATTCAGTGTCATCCGCCGGGTGCTGAACCGGAGAAAAATCATAAATCTCCTTGTCACTGGGTACAATCATGATTCCTCCTGGATGCTGGCCTGTAGTCCGCTTTACTCCGGTACAGCCCTTTACCAGCCGGTTCATTTCCGCATTGCTGGTGACGATTCCTCTTTCCTCCATATAATTCTTCACATAACCAAAGGCTGTTTTTTCGGCCACCGAAGCAATGGTTCCCGCTCGGAACACATGACCTTCACCAAACAATTCTTCCGTGTATTTATGGATCACCGGCTGATACTCACCGGAGAAGTTCAAGTCAATATCCGGCTCTTTATCTCCATCAAAGCCCAGGAAGGTTTCAAAGGGAATGTCATAGCCATCCTTTTTCAAGGGAGCTCCACACTGTGGACAGTTTTTATCCGGAAGATCAAATCCGCAATCGTAGCTCCCATCGGTAATGAATTCCGAGTATTTGCAGCTTTCGCACCGGTAATGGGGCTGCAGGGAATTAACCTCCGTAATTCCTGCCATGTTGGCTACGAAGGAGGAACCGACGGAACCTCTGGAACCAACCAGATACCCGTCCGTCAGTGATTTGTGCACCAACTTCTGGGCGATCAGGTACATTACTGAGAACCCATTTTTAATGATGGAGTTCAGTTCCTTATCCAGCCTTTGCTGCACAATCTCCGGCAGGGGATCTCCGTAAAGTTCTCTTGCCGTGTTTTCGGCCAGCATCTTTATTTCATCCTCTGCACCTTCCATCTTCGGAGGATGTGTTCCCGGAAGAACCGGAGGAACTTCCTCTATCATGTCGGCGATGAGATTTGTATTGGTAACTACCACCTCATAGGCTTTTTCATCTCCCAGATAGCGGAACTCATCCAGCATTTCCCCTGTTGTTCTAAAATACAACGGCGCCTGGTTATCCGCATCACTAAAGCCTTTTCCTGCCATTAGAATACGGCGAAATACCTCATCCCTGGCATCCATGAAGTGAACATCGCAGGTTGCCACTACAGGCTTATCATATTTTTCACCCAAGCGGAGGATTTTCCTGCTGATTTCCTTCAGATCTTCCTGTCCCTGAACGGTACCATTGGCGATCATAAACTGGTTGTTGCCCAGAGGCTGAATTTCCAGGTAATCATAGAAACGTACAATCTTTTCGATTTCCTCATCACTTTTCTTTTCTACAATGGCACTGTACAGTTCCCCGGCTTCACAGGCACTCCCAAGAATCAGTCCTTCCCTGTGGGCCATGAGCAGCTTTTTAGGCACCCTTGGCCTTTTATGGTAATATTTCAGGTGTGACTCGGATATGATCTTATACAGATTTTTTAGCCCTACCGAGTTTTTCACCAGTATAATGGCATGATAGGTATCCGCCTTTTTATAGTCCACCTCTCCGCCGAAGACCTTGTCAATGTCATCGACAGTGCAGGCACCTTTATCTTTCAGTATTTCTACACATTTAATAAAAATCTCTGCCGTCGCCATGGAATCGTCTACTGCTCTGTGGTGGTTTTCCAGCTTCACTCCCAGGTGTTCTGCCACTACATTCAGCTTGTGCCGTTTTAGCTGCGGGAACATTTTACGGCTTAGCTGCAGGGTGTCCAATACCGGATTTTCCACCTTTACATCCAGCATTCGCGCATTGTGTTTGATAAAGCCCACGTCAAAGGATGCATTGTGCGCCACCAGTGCACACCCTTTGGAAAATCCCATAAAGTCCTTCAATACGGTATCGATTTTCGGTGCATCCAGCACCATCTCGTCCGTGATTCCCGTCAGCTTGGTTATGTTAGCAGGTATAGGGGTTTCCGGATTTACAAAAGTGCTGAAGGTGTCAATCACCTTGCCGCCACTGACCTTTACCGCCCCGATTTCAGTGATTTTATCCCGATCCGAATGGAGGCCGGTGGTTTCAATATCAAAAACTACAAAATCCCCATCCAGCGATTGGTTGTTGCTATTAAGGACGGAAGGCACATTGTCGTCCAGGATATAGCACTCAACACCATAGATGATTTTAATCTTGTGCTTCTTTCCGGCATCAAAGGCATCGGGGTAAGCCTGTACAACACCGTGGTCCGTGATGGCAATCGCCTTATGCCCCCATTGTGCTGCCCTTTTCACCAGTTCTTTTGTCGGTGTAATCCCATCCATAGTACTCATCTGCGTGTGCAGGTGCAGTTCCACCCTCTTCACCTCCGCAGTATCCATTTTCATGGTTTTCTGCATCTGGATGATGTCGGATGCCATGATGGTCAGTTCCCGGGTGAACTTGTCGTACTGTGCTTCTCCTCGCACCTTGGCATAGAGGCCTTCCTTGACATTCTCCTGGATGTATTCGATATCATCCTTTTCCACAAAGAATTTAACCGATACCGAACTGCTGTAATCGGTGATATCAAACATATAAATGAACTTGCCGCTGCGCAGCTCCTTGGCCTCCACTCTGAATATATCTCCACAGATGGCTACTTTTCCTGAATCCTGCGTTACATCCGACATTTTCATAATACTGTCGGTAAAGTTCTTGCCCAGAATAATCCCGCCAGGGTCCACTGCTTTTTGTTCTTTGGGTTTTACCTCTCCTTCCGAGGAAGAAGGCACAGAATACCCGGCCATAGCATCGCTTACTACCCTTGCTTCTTCATCCTCTTTTTTGCTGAGGTATTTGACGATGCTTTCATCATCCATAGTGAAGTCAATAAACTCGACCTTGGCACTAACTCCAAAGCTTTCTTCAAAGATGCTTTCGATCATCTGATCGCAGTTTCGGATTCGCAAAATGGCGGTTCCGTTTGTTTTAAGGTGAATGCGAAGTTTTTTGTCCTGAAGCTCATAGGTGCACCCTGCCATAATCCCACGGCTTAGCGCTACCCGCGAATTTATCATAAACAGTATACTCTCCCAATACTGACCCAGTACTTCCTGTAAGGAAAGCTCCACATTAAATTTGGGCTTCACAATCACCGAATCAAGGCCAAAAGACTCTCTCAGCTTTTTTTCCAGCTCGCAAACTGCCTTGAAAGGTATGAGCGTATCGCAAGCAATATGTATTTCAAGGCGCCTTGTCTTTTTATATACATTAATTCCAATAATCTTTGTTTCTCCAAAAATTTCAGCCAGCTTTCCCGACTGTGCAACCTCGGGAAACAACTGCAATATATTTTTGTCTTGTATTGCCACATTTTGCATTAGTACATGACCCCTTTAATGTGTTCGATGCAATCTAAGTCCTCTATAAATCTGCCAGTACATCTTCATTCGATGCCCCAATCCACGGACTACACCCAGCTTTTCTTCCTTCATAATGTGAGTAAGCTCGTCCAATTCCACTTCGAGAGCCTTGATTTTTTCTTTCTCTATATATTTGGTTAAGGCAATTTCAATTCCGTATCCTGCCGTATCCATGTTTTTCATATTATCGAGAACAGCTTTACGTACAGCCCTTTGCCCGGATAAATAAGGACATATTCTTTGTGCCCAATCAGTTCGAACTCTGCCGCTCCGGAAAACTCCGATGGTCATATCGGCGCTGTTACTCAATACAGGAGCCATCAGCTTCCGAATATGATCCTCCGTAAGTCCTACAAGGTCTGCATCCAGGAATAAAACATATTCCGAACAGCATTTGTCCAGCCCAGCCTTCAAAGCTGCACCTTTCCCCATATTTCTCGGAAGGTTTATCAACTTCACGCCAAACTGCTCTACCGTACGGGCAGTATTATCCCTGGAACCGTCATTTACAACAATAATTTCGTCAATCTCCCAGACATTTTTTAATACCGCCAGAACGTCGCCGACGTTTTTTTCTTCGTTATAAGCAGGTATAATTGCACTCACAGACATCGAAGTTCACATCCTTGATAAAATGCGCACCAACTCACGCCGCCCCCTCTCTTTGCGAAGAAGAGGGAAGAAAGGCATCGTCCCCTCCTTTTTTAAAATAGAAGGGGCTAGGGGATGAGTTAGAAATTTATCGCTCTAGCCATAGTATGCAATTATTTACCATGATTCATTCATTTTTATAACTTGTCAATTTCCCTAAGGAGTTCCTCTACAATCCTATCCTGGGGTACCTTCCGAATGACTTCACCTTTTTTAAACAGTAGAGCCTCACCCTTTCCACCGGCAATTCCGATGTCTGCTTCGCGTGCTTCTCCGGGTCCGTTTACAGCACACCCCATCACAGCCACCTTTATATCTTTGTCCAGTGCCTGAATTTTCTCCTCTATTTTGTTGGCAATATCAATAAGATCGATTTGTGTCCTTCCGCAGGTAGGGCAGGATACAAACTCCACACCTCCCCTTCGAAGGCCCAGTGCTTTGAGAATTTCAATTCCTACCTTTACTTCTTCCACCGGATCCCCTGTCAGTGAAACCCGCAGCGTATCTCCGATTCCCTCTGCCAGCATACAGCCCAAACCAATGGAAGACTTTATAGTCCCACGGTATACCGTACCCGCTTCAGTAACACCGATATGAAGGGGATAATCCGACTTCTCAGACATCAGCCGATAGGCGGCAATGGTCATGGGAACGCTGGAAGCCTTAATGGAAAATGCAATCTTGTCATAGTCCAGATCTTCCAGTATCTTTGCATGTCCCAGGGCACTTTCTACCATTCCCTCCGGTGTTACACCTCCGTATTTTTCAAGGATATGCTTTTCAACAGACCCGGAGTTAACTCCGATTCGTATGGGGATATCCCGCTCTTTTGCCATTTCCACTACCCTGCGGACCCGGTCCCGGTCGCCGATATTCCCCGGATTCAGTCGGATTTTATCTACGCCGTTCTCCATACTGGCCAAAGCCAGACGATAATCAAAATGAATATCTGCCACCAAGGGAATCCCTATAGCCTTCTTGATCTCTTTTATGGCAGCTGCCGCTTCCTGATCAGGTACGGCAACCCTTATGATCTCACAGCCTGCCTCTTCCAGTCTCTTAATTTGTTCAATGGTTGAACGGGCATCCCGCGTATCGGTATTGGTCATAGACTGTACCGAGAGTGGAGCATCCCCACCGATGAATAAATCCCCCACACGTATCTTTCTAGTCCTTTTTCTGGTTATGTAAGACTCCATACATTTCCTCCCTTTTCCCGGTTGAGGTTCCACCTACTTGCATTTATATAATTATAACACACGATTGGCCTCAGCCAATCGTGTGTTATGAACTGTCCTCTATCAACTATCAACTTTCATTTACTCCTACCCTTTTTGGAAAATCCTAAGGATATCATTGGAGGTAGTAAAAATCATAAGCATAATCAGCAGCACAAACCCAACCATGGTGATAGCTGCTTCCTTTTCCGGCGGAATAGGTCTTCTCCGGATGCCCTCCACAGCCAATAACAGCAATTTACTGCCGTCCAGCGCAGGAAAAGGTATGAGGTTAAACACACCCAGATTGATACTGATTAATGCAGTGAACCTAAGCAAATTCAGGATTGCATAGGATATATCCGGACTCTGCTGCACTACTTCCCCGATAGAGCTGACGATTCCTACAGGTCCCATCATGTTTTTCGTGGAAACTTTTCCTTGTATCAGCCACAGCAGCGAATAATACATCTGGCGTGTTGTGGAGTAAGATGAAATAAAGGCTTGTTTTACCACGTCACCAACGCCTCCACGGGCACTCTGGAAGTCAATTCCCAAAATATACTGCTCCGGTATCTTCTGCGATGTAGGTGTTGCCGTTCCCAGGGTCATTTCCTTACCGTCCCGTACCACAGTCACTACCACGGGATTGCTCTGGTTGGTGTTCAAATAATCATTAATCTCCAGACGGGTAGAGATGGCTTTATTATTAATGCGTACAATTCGGTCGTTTTCCTTTAAGCCAATCCCGGCAGCGGGAGATTTGGCCGTAACACTGGCAACAACGTTTGAATCCTGCCCTTCTGATGCTTTGGGAGTAAAGCCGAGAAGATATCTTGTCTGTTCCGGATATATATCCGGAACGATGGCCGTTTTAATTGTTTGTCCATCTCTTACAACTTCAATGTCTGCCGGTTTCCCCTTCGATGCATATAGGAACAACATAAGGTCCATGGTATCATAGACTTTTTTCCCATCATAGCTGAGCAGCTTGTCATTGGACCGGAGCCCTGCCGCAGAGGCCGGTGACTTGTCTTCAACAGTTCCCAAAATATTTGTATTATAGCCGTTTGCAAAAAATACAATAGCAAATAAAAGCACTGCGACAATCAGATTCATAATAGGTCCGGCAGCGATTACGGCTGCTCTTGTAAGTATCGGTTTCTTATTATAGGCTCTTGCATCGTCCGAAGCTTGCTCTTCTCCTTCCATCCTTACAAACCCACCCAAAGGTACAAGGCGCACAGAGTACATGGTCTCCCCTCTTTGCACACTGAAAAGCTTCGGGCCCATAAACAGTGAGAACTCCAATACTTTGATTCCTGAAAGTTTTGCCACAATAAAATGTCCAAACTCGTGCACAATAATTAAAAAGCTTAAAGCCAGTATAGCGATAAGAATTTCCATAAGCAACCTCCAATCATTAATTGAGAATTGAAAATGGAAAATTGAAAATTCAAAGTCTCTAACCATAAATTAAAAACCAAATTATAATTGAAATAATGCAAAGCGTAAAAAAGTTTATCCTTCTACATCATTTTCAATTCTCAATTCTCAATTTTCAATTGTCTTCTTGTTTCTTCCCTTGCCCAGTTGTCTACTTCTATTATATCATCAAGGCTTGGCATAATATTCACGGTATGTCTACCCATTACTGCCTCAATGATGCGCGGTATGTCCAGAAAACCGATTTTCCGGCCCTGGAACAGGCTTACGGCGATTTCATTTGCCGCATTTAGAACCACAGGCATGGTACCACCAATTCGTAATGCTTCAAAAGCCAGTCTAAGGCAGGGAAATGCCTCATAGTCCGGCTTCTCGAAAGTAAGGTTCGGAGTCTTGAAAAAATCCAACTTTGAGAAACTGTTAGTGTTTCTTTCCGGATAGGTAAGGGCAAACTGTATGGGAATACGCATATCCGGGGAACCCAACTGAGCGATTACTGAACCGTCAATGTATTCAACTGCGGAGTGTATAATGCTTTGCGGGTGTACCAACACCTCAATCTGCTCTGCTTCCATCCCAAAGAGCCATTTTGCCTCAATTACCTCCAGACCTTTATTCATCATGGTAGCAGAATCGATTGTGATCTTGCTTCCCATACTCCAGTTCGGATGCTTCAGAGCCTGTTCCAGTGTAACCGACTTCAATTCCTCTTTTTTCATCCCCCGGAAGGGCCCGCCGGAAGCCGTTAATAAAATTTTAGAAACATTTTTCTTATTATTACCCATTAAGGACTGAAAGATAGCAGAATGTTCACTATCTACAGGTAAAATTTCTACTCCCTGCTTTTGGGCTTCTGCCATTACAATCTGCCCACCGGCAACCAGCGTTTCCTTGTTGGCCAGTGCAATGTTTTTCCCTTTTCCGATGGCTTCCATGGTAGGAATGAGACCTGCAACGCCTACCACCGATGTGACCACGGTATCGACTTCTTCCATGGAAGCTATCTTTTTCAAGCCTTCCAGACCATAGTATATATCTACATCCATTCCATGGATTCTCTTTGTCAGATTCTGTGCCAATTCCTCGTTTCCGACAGACACCGCTCTGGGTTGAAACTCCCGTATCTGTTTTTCCAGCAATTCTATACTGGAGTTTGCGGACAGCCCCAGCACCTCAGTTCCTAAATTTCTGGCAACATCCAGAGTCTGCGTTCCTATAGACCCTGTAGAGCCAAGAATTGATATCCTTCTCTTGTTTTTCATTTGTTCATCCCCTGTATCTTATAGTACCAGCAAGCTGAAATAGAAATATACCACCGGAGCGGTAAACAATATGCTGTCAAACCGGTCCAATACTCCACCATGGCCCGGCATGAGGTTTCCGTAGTCCTTTATTTTTACATAGCGCTTGATGGCCGAAGCCGCCCAGTCCCCGATTTGAGAGATTACTCCATTGAAAAGCCCCAGCAGAATCAGGTGATAAACAGGAATAGTACCAATAACTTCACGGGAATTTAATAACAATCCATACAAAACCGTAATGACGATACAGCCTAAAACACCGCCGATAGAACCTTCCAGAGACTTCTTCGGGCTCACTACCGGCAGTATCTTTCTTTTTCCGAAAAACACTCCCGCGAAATAGGCTGAGGTATCCGTAGCAAAGGCTCCGATAAATATGAACCAAATCAGCCATAACCCCTGCGGCAGTGCTCTCGTCACAGTCACAAAGGTAAACGGGAAAACAACATAGACAACACCGAAGAAGGTCAATGCAATCCCTATAACATGGTACTTCTCATGCTGAAATATGATAAAGGACAGCAAAAACACCACCAACAGGAAGATACCCAAAGACAACCATTGAAATACCTTCGTTGCATCAATATGTAAAAAAGTTCCGTTCAATCCGGCGATTAAAACTGCAATACAGGCCAGGTACCCCATGATTCTCACCGTTTTATAGCCTGTTTGTTCAACGGCTTTGAAAAACTCACGCATCCCGATCATCGCAAGGATAAATAGTACCACTGCAAACACAGCTTGCCCTGACAGCACAACCGCAATTAATAATAGAAACGCAATGATGCCGCTGACTACTCTCGTCTTCAATTAAACTCCCCCAAATCGTCTGTTCCTTTTTTGAAAGTCCCTGATCGCCTGCAATATGTGCTCTTCCCCGAAATCAGGCCAGTAAGCGTCTGTGTACCAAAATTCTGAGTAAGCTACCTGCCATAAAAGAAAATTACTGATCCTCTTTTCACCACTGGTTCTTATGACCAGGTCCGGGTCTGGAATACCGGCAGTATAAAGTCGTATGGAAAGAGTCTGCTCGTCAATACTTTCTATATCGAGCTTACCGGCCTTCACATCCCTGGCAACCTCCTGTACTGCGGAAATAATATCACACCTTCCGCCATAATTCAGAGCGATATTTAGGGTTAGCCCAGTATTCTTTTGCGTTATTTTTGTTACCCTGGCTGCTTCCCTCCTAATCTCTTCCGGCAGTCCATTCATGTCTCCTATAACTTTTATGCGTATATTTTCACCGCCAAGTTCTTTCTCCGCATTTCTCAGGTATTCCAGCAGCAGGGACATAAGGCCGTCCACCTCGCTTTTAGGCCTGCTCCAATTTTCCGTAGAAAAGGCATACACCGTTAAATGCTTTATACCGATTTTACTGCAGAAGGCAACGATTTTCCTGAGGTTCCGTGAGCCTTCCTTGTGCCCTATATTTCTCGGCAGACCTCTCTTCCTGGCCCATCTCCCGTTACCATCCATTATAATGGCGATGTGCTGTGGGAGAGAATTCATATCCACTTTTGTCTTCTCTTTTCTTAGCCATTTCCCTATCAGAAACATCAATACCTCCAAAACAATTATACTATATCGAGCACTGGTACTACACTTTCTTCGATCATTGACGTGCCTGTGCAGCGAGGTCCATACTCCGCACCTTATACATTTATCGCTTGCGGAGTATATAATGCGTGATTCCATGCCAAAGTTTAACAAATCTATTATAATACTTTCAGCAATAACAAACAACCCCTCCTGTTCAGAGGGGCTTGCATATTTGTAGTTCAAGTTTGTCATTTCCCATGCTAATAACTCGTATCACCCTGTAAGTACCATCGAATTCCAAAGTCTTTTCTCTGGGAGGTGACAGGACTGTAATCCTTTCAACAACCATTGCGGATTTCTGAATTCGGTCTTTTGCCTCATCCAGAGTGAACCCTATTATATCAGGCAGTATCATAATTAAACCTCGAGGATTTCCTTTTCCTTCGCTTCTACCAGCTTATCGATTTCAGCTATGTATTTGTCTGTAAGGTTCTGAACATCCTTTTCTGCAGTCTTAAGGTCATCTTCTGTGATTTCCCCGTTCTTCTTCTGCACTTTGAACTGGTCGATACCATCTCTACGAATGGACCTTACGGCAACCTTGGCATCTTCCCCATACTTTTTAATTACCTTTGTCAGGTCCCGCCTTCTCTCTTCTGTCAAAGGCGGAAATATGAGTCGTAAACCTTTACCGTCATTATTCGGGTTAATCCCTATATCTGACTTCTGGATTGCCTTTTCAATTTCCTTCAGCATTTTTGTTTCCCATGGCTGTATCATGATGATTCTTGCTTCCGGCACTGTAATATTTCCCAGCTGAGTGATGGGTGTAGGAGTTCCATAATAGTCTACAGTCACTTTGTCAAGTATCGCAGGATTTGCTCTTCCTGCCCGGATTCCTGCAAATTCATCCTTCATTACATTTATGGTTTTTTTCATTTTCTCTTCTATCGGTTTGTAATCTCCCTTTGCCATGTTACGCCTCCTCCTATGGTTCGTGATTCTATTCGAATTTATATATAAATTTTATCCGTTTATTCTAATTTATTCAATACGTAGATTGGATATTATTTTCTATTTATTCAATAATTGTTCCGATTTCCTCTCCAAGTACAACCTTTATGATATTTTCAGGCTGGTCCAATCCAAATACGATGATTGGTATTTTATTGTCTCTGCAAAGTGACGCCGCTGTGGAATCCATAACGCCAAGCTCCCTGCTCAGGATTTCCGTATGGGTTAGCCTGTCGAATTTCTTCGCATCGGGGTTTTCGTTCGGATCACTATCATAAACGCCATCCACTTTCTTTGCAAAGAGAATCACTTCTGCATCAATTTCCGCAGATCGAAGGGCTGCTGTAGTATCTGTAGAGAAATATGGATTTCCTGTTCCACATGCAAATATGACAACCCTCTTCTTTTCAAGATGCCTTACAGCTCTTCTTCGGATGTACGGCTCAGCAATCTGCCGCATTTCAATGGCAGTTTGTACTCGTGTAGGTACGCCTCTTGATTCAAGGGAATCCTGCAGCGCGAGAGAATTTATTACCGTAGCCAGCATGCCCATATGATCTGCCGTTGTACGGTCCATACCTTCGCTGCTTCTTCCTCTCCAGAAGTTCCCGCCGCCAACAACGATGGCAATTTCTACGCCCATTTCATACAGCTCTTTGATTTTCTCTGAAATTCCACCAAGGATTTCCGAATCAATTCCCGTTCTTTTGTCGCCCGCCAGCGCTTCTCCGCTCAGCTTAAGCATAATTCGCTTATATTTCGGTGTTTGCATGGAAAACTTACCCCCGCTCCTTTTACTTAGTCCTGCTCAAAAACAGTATTTTGACTGGCAGGTGGATAACCTGCTGATACCCCTAAAAAAGGGAACATAAAGTTATGTTCCCTTTAATAATTATCCTTTAATTTGCTTAGCTACTTCCTCAGCGAAGTTTTCTTCCTTCTTCTCAATGCCTTCGCCTCTTTCAAATCTTACAAACCTTCTGATATTAATGTTTTCGCCGATAGTAGCGATCTTTTCCGTCAGCATCTGCTGAATTGTTTTGTCCGGATCCTTAACAAAAGGCTGTTCCAGCAGGCAAACTTCCTTGTAGAACTTTTCAATTCTGCCTTCAACCATTTTTTCAATAATTTTTTCAGGCTTACCTTCGTTTAGAGCCTGTGCCTTGAGGATTTCCTTTTCCTTTTCGATAACTTCCGCAGGAACTTCCTCTCTTCTTATGTATTCAGGCTTTGCAGCAGCGATCTGCATTAAAATATCTTTTACAAAAGACTTGAATTCTTCATTCTTTGCTGCGAAGTCAGTTTCGATGTTAACTTCTACAAGAACACCGATTCTGCCATTTCCATGGATATAAGAATCAACAATACCCTCAGCAGCGACTCTTCCTGCCTTCTTTGCAGCAGCAGCAAGTCCCTTCTCCCTGAGGAATTCTATCGCCTTACTCATATCTCCGTTTGTTTCAGTAAGAGCCTTTTTGCAGTCCATCATACCTGCTCCGGTTCTTTCGCGGAGCTCTTTTACCATTTCAGCCGTAATCATATTAACTCCTCCACATTAAATTATTCAATATTATTCACTTTTTGTACGCTTTTATACTTATCCCGCCTGGCTATGTACATCAAAAAATCCGGCTTCAGTCCTCCGACTGAAGACCGGATTCTATTGTTATATTATTCTGCTGCAACAGCCTCGTCTTCTTCAACAACAACATTTTCTTCAGATGAAGTATCTGTGAGCTGTTCGCCCTGTCTTGCTTCGATGATAGCATCAGCCATTTTTCCTGCAATCAGCTTAACAGCTCTGATTGCATCATCGTTACCTGGAATTACATAATCTGCATCATCCGGGTCACAGTTTGTGTCAACGATGGCTACAACAGGTATACCGAGCTTTCTTGCTTCAAGAATCGCATTTCTTTCTTTCCTTGGGTCTACAACGAAGAGTGCTTCTGGCTGTCTCTTCATGTTCTTGATACCGCCAAGGTATTTTTCAAGCTTTTCCATTTCGCCCTTCAGCTTGATAACTTCCTTCTTCGGCAGAACTTCGAAAGTTCCGTCCTGCTCCATCTGGTGCAGCTGGTTCAATCTTTCGATTCTCCGCTTGATGGTTTTGAAGTTGGTGAGCATACCACCCAGCCATCTTGCATTTACAAAGTACTGTCCGCATCTTTCCGCTTCTTCCTTGATGGAATCCTGCGCCTGTTTCTTTGTACCAACGAAGAGAACGTCTCCGCCATTCATTGCTATTTCTCTGATGAAGAAATAAGCTTCGTCAACCTTCTTCACTGTTTTCTGAAGGTCAATGATATAAATACCGTTTCTTTCTGTGAAGATGTATTCCGCCATTTTAGGGTTCCATCTTCTAGTCTGATGTCCAAAGTGAACACCTGCTTCAAGCAATTGCTTCATTGAAATTACTGCCATTTTTAAATACCTCCTATTGTTTAATACCTCCGCAACCCTCATTTTCATGAAGAACCTTACTTATCAGGCAACTGTTCACAAATCAAGCTGCGTGTGTATTTTTTCCGAGTAGTAGTATACCATATGGTTTTGTTTTTAGCAACAATTTTATGCAAATATTTTATTCATTGGGTTAAAATATGGTTGACGTTTATCTTGTGTTACATTAGACTAAAGAGGAAAGGCCCTATTTTTATTTGTAAAGGTGTATATTATATGGATCAACAGACGAGCAAAAACATTCTAAAAGTTGTTAAAATGACCCTTTTTATTGCCGGGATATTGGTTTTTTGCGTGCTGGCAGTTAAAGCCAGTGTGTATCTGATTCCCTTTATTCTGGCATTTGCAATTTCCACCTTGATCGAACCCCTCATACGCTTTCTAATGAAAAAGGTAAGGCTGCCAAGAAAATTTGCTTCTGCGGTAACTATTCTCTTTGTTTTGTCCACCTTTGGATTTATCATATCCCTCATTATATCCAAACTTATAACTGAACTTACCAGCATATCCCGGGTATTTCCCAGGTATGTTTCAGAATTCTATGACAACATAAATGGGTTGCTGGCAAAAGGAAACATCGTGTTTTCAGCACTTCCTGCTGAAATTACCGCCAATATACAAGCGGTTATACAAGACTTATTGAAAAGTCTGTCCAACAGTATCGGCACCTTTGCTAAAGCCCTTGTAAGTACGGCAGTTTCGCTTCCCGAGGCCCTTATATTTACTCTTGTTACCATTCTTTCGACCTATTTCTTTGCCAGCGACAGGGATCGTATTTATGAGTATTTCAAGTCTCATCTGCCTGACAGTTGGACCAACAGACTTCTTAGTATCAAGGACGATCTTTTTTCCGCATTGTTCGGGTACCTTCGGGCTCAGCTTATACTCATGACCCTTACATTTACAGAGCTCTTCATCGGTTTTTCCATCATGGGCGTGAAATATGCCCTGGTGCTTGCTGTTACCATCAGCATTATTGATGCCCTTCCTATACTAGGTACGGGAGGAGTATTGATTCCCTGGTCTATTTATCAACTGCTGTTGGGAGATTTCAGACTGGGAATATCACTCTTTATTCTATATGCTATTGTCCTTGTAGTGCGGCAAATGACAGAACCCAAGGTTCTGAGCCAGCAAATCGGCCTCCATCCCCTTGTGACGTTGACAGCCATGTATACAGGACTGAAAATCTTCGGCGTTTTGGGGCTGATTCTAGGTCCCATCACCGTACTGGTACTGAAAAATATACTTTCCGGCGTTTTTAAAAGCGGTATGATAAAGGAGCTTCTCAATAAAATAAAACCGCCGGTGGATCGTTAAGAATTCTTATCCGTATTTATATTTGAAAAAACGGCTCCTGGGAGCCGTTTTTTATATACTTACCACAACCGAGCAACATCCTCCCTTCGCAGTTTTTTGATGGGAGATACTGCTGTCACCTTCCTTTTTCAGAAAACCTTTCCATTACATGTCCAAATAACTGCATGAAATTTATGGGAGTTTGATAAATCAATTGCTTGAGGCCTGGAAGATCCATGGTTGCGATCAATTTATCAAATCCATCATTGTCGAGGCCATCAATAAACTTGCGTATGGAAGATAAGGTTTCTACATGCTCTTGCAAAGGCCTTATTAAATTTTCATAATTTTGCCCTTGAATTATGGACCTGGCAGCAAAAATACCACTGGCAATATCTTCCGGTGCAGCAACCCCCAACAGCCTCTCGGTTAGACCAGCTGCCCTCCCTGCCAATAGGATATTTCCTTCCTTGAATTTGCTTACCCTTCCAGTGACAAATAGGGGTGGCATTATATAATAGAGAAATTCAAGGTGTCTCAGGTTTTCCTGCTGCAAAAACCTTTTAAACAGCATTTCCCTGTCACACTCTCCCCGCCCGATGATATATAACTTTATAATCGCCTGGTTTTCACTGAAAGGGGTTACTCTTGCATACCCGGTGCCCGCATACTCTGTATTAAAAAAAATATTGGAAGTATCGGTATCAAATTTCCCTAATGCAATTCCACCAATGATGTGAACCGCTCCCTCATCCTGCCATACTCCCAGTTCTCTTCCTACCTTGTCATCTCCTCCCGCTACTACTACCCAGTCATATTTCCCGGAAAGTTCTTTATAGTCCGCTGAAGTGTTAAAATGTATAGCCGTTTTTTTTAACTCCAGCAGAAGCTGATTTTCCAGTGATTCGGTGCTTTTGCCCCGGGCAATAAAATATCCCTGGTCTCCCTCGAGAACCATTCCTCGGTTTTTTGATTTTACAATGATCTTTTTGCACTCATTTAGGGGTTTTATGTCGATACCGTATTCATTTTTCATACGGGTTCGAATATCGCCTGTATCTCTGTAAAATCCATGAGGCCAAAAATTTACGGAAGGCCATATCCAGCCGATGGAACGGTCTCTTTCAAAAACATCTGCTGCTGCTCCCAGCCTTTCACATTCCAATGCACATGCAAGTCCTGTTATTCCAGCTCCTATAATTGCTATTTTCATTATTGTCCTCTCCGTTCACATTTTCAGGGTTACTTTCGATTTTATTTTAATACAGCGGATTTATTATACCCAGAAAGGCTCTTTCTTTTCCTATCATATAAAAAGTTGTACAAGGGTATTGACAAATGGTAAATACCCTTGTACAATATGGAATTGTGCTGATGCATGTGAACAGTATGCGCCATTAGCTCAGTTGGTAGAGCAACTGACTCTTAATCAGTGGGCCCTGGGTTCGAGTCCCCGATGGCGCACCAAAAGAAAACCCTTGAAAATCAAGGGTTTTTTCTTTTAGCTTTTTACTGTCTGACTGCTTTTTTTATACTAATCAGAGTAACGCTTTACTTTTCTCTTTTTGAATGTATGTTATCCAGTGGTGAAAATTTCTTATGCCTGTCAATAACATAAGCAGAAGCTAAATGTGAATACCGCCTTACCATTTCCAAACTTGTATGACCGAGAATCTGTTGCAGGCTGAAAACATCCCCACCGTTCATTAGGTATTTTGTTGCAAAGGTATGACGCAAAATATGAGGATGTAGGCGGGAAATTTTCGTCCTGTTTTTTAGCCGCACAAACAACTGTTTCAGTGCGCTATCTGACATTGGCTTATAGTTCTTATCGACGAACAACCGTTTCGTTTCACACTCTGGCAAGGAGCGAAACCCGCTTATGTACTTCATTAGCAGTTTTTTGGTATAAAGTCCGATAGGAACAATCCTCTCTTTTTGCCCTTTACCTAATACCTTTATACTGCCCTGGCTCATATGTATATTATCATACTCCAGTTGCAAAACTTCATTTCTACGAAGGCCGCAATCCAGCATCAAAGCAACGATACATGTATTTCTGATTCCCATTTCCGTATTTTGTTTCATTACTTTCATGAGCCGTTCTATCTCTTCATCGGACAAGATTTCTATTGTCTTTTTCATTGCCTTTGGAAGCTTAAATTGCTCCTGGAGGTTTTCCACTATGTACCCTTCCGCATAGAGCCACTTTAAAAATACACGCAAATGGCGTATATAAGATTGAATGGAAATCGTTGTCAATGGCTTCTCCTGCTTTGGCTTGAAACGATGGTTTATGAGTTTTGGACGGCTCCGCAATGTTATAAGGTAGTTTTTCAAATCAGACAATCTTATGTTTGAAACCAGCGTATTTTTGCCGACGTGATCCGCAAAATACTCAATATTTGACCTATAGTTTTTTATTGTTTTCGCTGTATTCCCCTTCAATTCTTGATCAATAAGAAATTGTTGTATAGCCATTTCTATAGTACAGTTCATATTTACACCCTTTCATAGTCCAGACGTCTGGACAATATTTTTTCTATTACTTCCTGTGACGTTTTATGTCTTTGATCCTCTTGTATTTCATCATATAAGCTTCTTTCTTTTTTCTGAGAATCCAAAAGTTTCTTCTTACCATTCACCACCCTTGCAAAATCAAGCTTCTTTGAGCGCAAGTAGCTTTCACCAGATATTTGCAACGTCTGCAAAGCAACGCTTATGTCAGTAATCCCCTTTTTTGCAGCAATGGTAGTCAAAAAGCCGTAAGCACTGGGAACAATGGATTCAGCATCATCGTTCAATTGTTTTTCTCGTTTGATCAACGGTTCAGACTTGAACCCTGAAAATGCCTTTTGAAGCCCTTGCCATTCCTTATCGATGCTGCACCGAGATACATTCAGATTGTCCCGGTAAATTTTCACTAGCCATGTTTCTGTACAATACTTCCAGATAGACCCTAAACTATCAAAGGTCTGCCATACGGTATTGAGGTTTCTGTCTTTTAGAAAATCCCGATTCAACTGAAATTCAACATTCCAAACCTTTTTAGGGTTCAGTCCCCTTTCCTTCCATAAGCTGAAAAACCATTTTTTACTATTCTTTTGCGTGACCTCCAGCACCTTATCATAAATCCGGCAATAGACTTTATTGGATGCACTGGAGCCAAAGCACATAGCATTTACGTTTCTACGGTAACGATACATTTGTTCCGTGTAATATTGCCCTTTGAAATTTTCTATATCTTCTTCATACAACTGAATTTCATCCGTATGGCAGCAAAGATCAATCCGGCTTATCTTATTGTCAATCGGCTCTCCTATCCATGCCTTTACCCACTCACAAATATCATTCCAGGCTTTATACGGTCCATAAGCCCATAAACATTCAGATTTTACCTTTATATACACGGGATAAAAATCGCGGTTTTTTGACCGATATTGTGATAGATTAATCTCGTACAATTCATTGTGCAGCAGATAGGCATAGCCTTTTTTCCCATTAGAAAGTACTTCAAAATTCATAGGGCCGATTTGCAAAATAGCTTTTTGGTTGGAATTTTCCGTCAAAGCGATTTTTGCTTCAAACTTCTTTTTATCCAGCTTTTCCAATAGGTTTCTAGCCGAATCATCATAGTCCTTTATATCAAAAGTACCGATCAAGGTATCAATCATAGGTATAAATGGCATGATAAAACCCCCTTAAAAGTATTTAATTTGCGCGACTTTAGGAAACAGCCTTTCAAGATTCCGTTTCGCGATTGAAATTCTAGCCCCCCCTGATAGTAAGGTGGGGGGATTCAATCTTCTCCCCCATACAAATCCACAACTACCATAATGAACAGTATTAAAATAGGCAACATGAAAAACGCACCATATATGATATTTCCTATAACTGGATCAGAATCTGCTAACGCTTTAATTTTCATTATGAGTTCATAAGGAACCATCATATCCCCCCCTTAAGACTCCAACTCGAACATGTAGTGTAAAACATCTGCAAAAGCTTGCAATGCTTCTTCATTGCCATTTTCTTGACAATTCTCAATTTGTGACTCGATATGTTCTTTTAAAAGTTCCCATTGTTCATCCATGTTTTATCCCCCCTTTCGCATTAGCGACACCCTGCGACTACGCCCTAGAAGGGCTGTCGATCAAAACTATCACCAAGGTGCGGTTCCCATTCCAACGACTCTTCAGCTATACGCCCGCAATCTAACCCTCCCTGGATAATTTAAGACAGTGATGACCGCCAACCATATAAACACGACCCTGAAAACGCGCACGACCACACAAATACACCCAATTAGTCTCGCGTGCGCTACGTCCGGACAACCCGGACTTGGCGAATACAACATAGAAAACTACAATACTTTAGTTCTTCCATAGCCCACCTTCTCAGCTATCATTTCTACTTTAGTGTAATCCTTAATATAATAGTCCTTGTTTTCCTTACTCCACCTTTTCCAATCCTTATCGTTGAGAACATCTTGAAAGTAGCTATCAAACAGCTTCCATAAAGGAGGAGCAAAACGGAACCGAGTCCCAATTAAACAAAAACGCCATTCAAAAACCGGGACAATAGAAGTACCATCTTCACTTATATCCACGTCCTGCCGAATAGACCTAACTTTAATAAACCATGGATATAACAAACATTTCTTCATTACCAAAATCTTAGTTGTTAACCTTTTTATCTTAGCATCAACGTCCTCATAGTTCTGACAGCTAACATATACATCCAAATTATAATGCCTATGCATCTGAAAAAACCTTTTATTTCTATCACCAAAATTCTTCCAATCTCGGTTATCCCATTCTGCTCCACCTTCATCAATCAGGACTATACCATTTTCCATCCTATAGAAGTTTAAATCTTGCTTAACATCAAGCATATAAGCACCTTCTATATACACATTGCTATAAATGTTTTTACCTTGTTTTTTTGCCTTTTTTATCAAACTTGCTAAATATGTACTTTTACCAAACCCTGGAGCACCCAAGAGCATAATCACAGCCATAAACAAAACCTCCTTCAAAGTCAAAACCCACACGCCGCAAAAGCTGGCGTGTGGGTTTTTGTGGCATCAACCATGCCGCAGAGCCTTATACAACCTCACACCACCATACAAAAAGCCCATAAGAGTTGGAATTAGTAATAATGGTTGCGCAACGATTGTTGTAACAACACTCGTGACAATACCAAGTAACGATGTTGTCAAAGTAGTTAAACCACTTAAAATCTCAGTCATAGCGTTTGTCGTACCTCCTCCCATAATAAATCCTCCTAAAATATTGTTGTTAAGTCTATAATCAATCGGAAAATAGCTATAACTATAGCTAATCCGAAAATGAACATCATAGGAGAATCCGGAATTACTGCCAAAATACCAGTAATTAAATATAAAGCCAAATTACAAGCTTCAACCATTACCTTCTCCTCCTCCTAAAATTAGAAATCCCATCTCCAACACCACGTGTCAGATTAAGCAACATACCATAGATAACAAAAACAGTCATTAAAAGTAATACAGCCCTCAGAATATATCCAGTATCATAAACCACATATAACGTAGTAACACCATTATTCACAACTTCAACGTAATTCTTGGGATCAGGGCCTATAAGTTTTGTAAGAGTTTGCATAAGATTGTCCATTAGTTGCCCTCCTTACCGAAAATAAAGTTAAGAAACAATGCAATAACAACTATAAAAAGGAAAAATTGCCATGTAGTAAACTCTATGTTATCAACCTGTATAGGTATAGAAAGCAGACCCCAAACAAAACCTATAATCACACCAAGTGCCTGCATAATCATTTCACTACCCCCTAAAAAGCTTTATAATCGCAAATACCAAAGCAAGCAATATAAAAGCCGACAAAGCGTCTACAACTGGTGCTGGCAGAAATGAAAACAACTGACGCATAAATTCCAGGACGCCACTTAACTGAGACGTCAAATCTAACAAATAACCTACAACAGTAGAAATAATCTTACCCAAAGCAACAAAAGGCATTTTTATTAGATTAAGCAGACCATCCAAACCAAATTTTATATCTCCCGGCAAACCTTCTTCATAATCTTCACGTGCTGGTGGGGTTGAAAAAATCGGAACATTAGGAGTTGCCATAGAATTAACCGTAAAGGTTACAGACTTAAAAGTTATCATACCATCATAAATAACAATCTCGTTTTGACCCAATTGAAAATAATTTGACGGTACTGAAAATACAGAATCAACCTCAGTTCCAAAAGTATGAATGGAATGACCATTGACAGAAACAGAATAAGGAATTGTAGAATTCTTCTTTTTAATCTGCACACTAGGCAAAGTAGTATAAGCCAAACCGTTCTCGACCCCTACAATCTGCACATCTGGAGCAATCTCAGACAGAAATTTAAATTTATAGACATCTACATTACCAAAGCCTGTCAAAATAGTCGACGATGAAGGATTTATCACATAAAGAGTATAAACATAATTCAAATCCTTATCATAATCACTAAGAGAAACCTGATTATAATTATCTGGATAACCTATATTCAACTCTTCTTTGGTTGTCTCAAAACCAAAAAAATTCTTATATGTCTTATCTAGTTTTATACCTTTCCCCGTTGCTACATTAGCCCAAAAAACTAATATACTATCGTAACCTTGAATATTATTTATGCCACCTCCTTTAACCAAAGTTTGAGAACCAATTTTAACAGTTGTAGAAGGGGGTTGATATACAGGAATAGTCCTTCCATTTTCAGTCCGAACGGGATGAGTTGTATATAATAATTGTGTTACATTCAAATATATTTCACTAGGTGCAGATTCGCTACTAGGACCTTCCCATGTAGTTTCAAGACCTTCATCCGTAGACCACATTACAAACTGTGTCATAGGCGTTACTAAAATACGATTCGGATTATCTGTGTCCATAAAACGGAATGGAGTTGAACTAAAAAACCATCGAATACGCCATTTATTTGGATACAATGGATTTCCCATAGATTCCTTAACACAAAACTGATAAGGATTTCCAGCAGGAATTGGCGGGTCAACATATGCATGTACTTCAATATTAATAAAGGCTATACAAACAAACAGTACAGCCAAAAACACACAAAACCTTTTCACCCTAACCCCTCCACCCTACATTCTAAATTGCTTGTGCCCTTGGCTTTTCTCCTACAGAGCCGGGACGCATGGAAACCTTTCTGGATAACTCCAGGTGCTGAACGAACAATGAAATGTTGTTAAACTTGTTGTTGCCGACCTTCCTGACAGAGCATTTTGCCGTTGCAATAACAATGACTTCGCAGTCTTTAAAAGCCTTGATATTCTCATTTGTGAACTGAATAGCATAATCCGAAGGGATAATGCAGTTGTACAGGTTGTAGGTTTGTCCGTACTCTTCATCATTGCCGAACTGCTTCAACGTTTTGAGGTCAAAGCTGTAGTAAACCTCCCCTGTCTGTTGCTTTTGTGCGATCATAGGACTCATGAAAAGGCCTTTCAATACATGCAATTCCTTTTCTTCTCCAAGAGCATTTAAAATAGCTTCCTTTTGCTTAGCTTCCATCATTTCAATACCTCCAAAATCGCCCGTAGGCGTAGTTTACTATTAATCTGAATCGCTTTGTCGATCTGGTTCTTCTGGGACTTTTATCAGTCCAGTTTTCAACATTAAAGATAATTTCTTGTGCGGATCCTTCTGTCTTTGCACTTTTTTCAAGTCCTTAATTTGCTGTGCTGCTATTTCCGAATCGTCCTGATATATGCTCAGTAGATTTTTCACGGCTTCAATAACCATTGCTTTTGTAATCTTTTTGTCAGCTTCCATATTCAAAACCATTTGTTTTAAAGCATCCCTAAAGTCGTAAAAATCCTTTTGCAACGCTTCCAGAGATACCGATCCAGTATCACCATTTACTATCTCTGCCTTAACTTCAATACTTTCCTGTCCAGACGTCTGGACTTTTTCGTCCGGTTCCTCCTCTGTTTTGACTGCTTTTAGTTGAGCTTTTTTTTCCCTTATCTGTTTTACCGACATATCGGGTGTTATCTCTTCCCTGTCAGCCGGGGAAAGAGAAAGCATCTCTGTTAATTGGCTTCCGCTGTAGTTAAGGTACTGTTTTTTTAACCGGGGTGTCGGTTTGCCCTTGGATTTTTCGGAATAGGTCTCACAGACTTTTATAAAGTTGAATGTGCTGCTTCGTTTAAGATTCAACTCTTTTTCTGCATATTCCACTACATCCGAATACCCCATATCCTTGTAATAGTGATTTTCTCTTATCTCCCAAAGCCAGAAGCCAATTTTGATGAACTCACCAACAACGCTTTTCAAGGCTTCTCTAATACTCGTTGTACGGTCCAACAGAAGCGTGTTATCCGCACTCTTTACTATTTGCTCCATAATCCTGCCACCTCTCATTTATCTAAAAAGGGCAGGCTGTATTTCCCGTTGTCTCTCTTTACTGTCCTTCTGCTGTCCATCAATCTGCCCTTTGTTAGCCTTGTAGTATTGCTTCTAAAATCCCCCCCTACTAATACAGAAAAAAAGGGCATTTTACAAACTAAAAATGTTTACATTTTATATAAAAAATAAAATAATTTTTGTTTTATCTATGTTGTGAACACTAGGATATACCTGTTATCCTAACTGTTGTATGTAGCTATACCTATACATTAGTCGCTGTACTACCTCAACTTCACAGTATCTAGTGATTGTCCAGCAATTTGTCTGCATCTTATATAGCATTGTCCGGTTTAGAACCGTTCCCCGGTTTGGGATTCCGGGAGGGATTGCCACAGGATTGTGGCATTGAAGAATTACTTATCTTATGATATTATTTTAGTACATTTCATCGAACTATTCAAGGATTATAGTTCGTAATTACGAACTATGTAAGCAAGTTAAATCCCATTATCTTCAAATTGCTTGACTTTTCTTCATTTTTTGATAATATTTAATTAGTTTGATAAATTGAACGGAGGTATAATATGTTATTTTCAGAACGGCTTAAAAGCATCTTAAAAGAAAAAAATATAACAGAATATAGATTAGCAAAACTTGCAAATATGAATAGAAGCACTATAAATACAATAACACATGGCAATTCAGAAAAACCCAATATAGAAACAATAGAAAAGATTGCAAAAGCTTTAAATATACCTATATCAGAATTGCTAGAGCAGCCAAACGTAAACGAAGCAGAAGAACTTGTTAAACAAGATATAATAAACTACGAATATATAACTACTGATACAATTCCTAACGAAAATATTTTTGGACTAAAAGTAATTGATGATAGCATGAACCTTTTACATATAACAGAAAACAATACCGTTATTGTGAAAAAACAAGAAAAAGTTGAAAATAACGAAATAGCTGTTGTAATAGTTGGCGAAGAATACGCTACCATAAAAAAATTCTTTAAAGATAACACGACTATAATACTAACACCACAAAGTTCAAACATGAAACATCAACCTAGAGTAATTGATGCAAAAAAAGTCCATGTCAAAGTTATTGGAAAAGTTGTTCAATCCGTAATAAAATACTAATATTGATACTTTTAGTCCAGATATCTGGACTAGCAGAAAAGTAACGTAACCCTATAATGGTAACGGAAATAACCGAACATACGTTCTAACTAACTCTTAATCAGTGGGCCCTGGGTTCGAGTCCCCGATGGCGCACCAAAAAGACAAAGGGTTCCAAGATTGAAAAGTCTTGGGACCCTTTGTCTTTTCTCTAATCGGCAGGTCAACAGGTTTTTGTACCGATGATATTCTCAGGACCAACCCGGACAATCATGCATATAGAAGTTGGTCAGAGTGGACACCATCAATGATACTGCCATCATTACAGGGGATTCCGAATCCGGCTTTAACAGCAAAATATATCCCTTTTCCCCGGCATCTCATGAATTCAAGCCCTCTACCAAGCAAAAACCCCTCCGCTCTATGCCAAGAGGTTTTTACCTTTCTCACACGACCGATTAATCACAGCCGCAGCTTCCTCCGCTATCGCATCCGCCGCCGCAGTCACAACTTCCTCCCGAATCTCCGCCAAATCCGCTGTCACCACACCCACAGTCTCCACCTCCAGAGCCTGAACTCCCATCCGGTCCTGCATTCGGATTACTACTTCCATTAAAAACTCCGTTGTTCGTAAACATATGCATAGAATCCATCGGCGTTGTGTCCGTTGAGGTACGATCCTGTGAATTTCTGCTTTCCATATTCCTGTTACCTGTCCCCGGGCTTCCTACCCCGGAAAAAAGAGCAATTAGGACAAATGCAATTACAATACAAACGATAAAAAAAACCATACAAGTTACCTCCTATTAGTCCGAGTCTGAATCCGAATCTGAGTCTGAATTGCAACAGTCTCCACTGTCATATCCTCCGTCACTATCGTATCCTTCGCTGCAGTCACAATGGTCTCCTGAATCTCCGTCAAACTCATTGTCACTGCACCCGCAATCACAGTTTTCACCGCCACCCTCTTCACAGCAAGCATCCCCGTCCGGTCCAGCACTGGAACTACTATCCCCATAGAGAGTTCTGTTACTTGCAAACATATACATGGAATCCGTATTTGCGGTATCCGTTATGCTATGCCATTGTGAGCCTCTGCTCCCTGTATTCCTGTAAACTGTCCTCCGGTTCCTGTTGACTGCCCCAGGATTTTCCGCACTGGACAAAAGAGCAATGACAATAAATGCAATTAGAATACAGACAATAAAAAAAACCATATGCACTACCTCCTATCGTTCTATTTATTATATTCTGTAAAAGTTTTACTTCTCCTGCTTAAACAATAATTTTTTGTAAACTAATGTCGCAAGAGGTAAATTTTTGATAGAGTAACATATGGTTTTATTTATGCATAGTATACATAATATAGAAGATAGTAAAGGATTGAGAGGTATGTTTGTGTACGTGGATCCATACGTGGTCAAACCGGGTGACACATTGGGCAAAATCGCGGCGAATTCAGGCTATTTCACCCTGCGCCAAATTCTGCTGGTAAACCCACAGATAAGAAATCCGAATTTGATTTACCCTGGGCAGGTAATTAATATTCCTAAGGTAGTTCCATTAATTACTTACACTGTTAAACCCGGCGACACGTTGGTATCGATTGTCACTAATTACAATCGACAGTTACTGTATTTCTACGGCTATCAAATCACTCTAAACGAGGTACTGGCCTATAATCCGGGGATCCTTAACCCCGATCTTGTCTATCCTGGCATGACCGTGGCCCTGCCGGAAATTCTTTAACACAGGTGTGCGAAAAAGAAAGCTGCTAATTGCAGCTTTCCGGTTTTAGTTCACGACTTAACTTTTTAATTGCCTTTTTCTCTATTCTAGAAACATAGGACCTAGAAATTCCCAGCATCTTTGCGATTTCTCTTTGCGTTTTGCTGCTTCCGTTAGCCAAGCCATAGCGTAGTTCCAAAACAGTCTTTTCTCTGTTTTTCAGAACTGCCTTCATTTTGTTATACAGTTTTCTGACTTGCATTTTCAGCTCAACTTCCTCTACCACCGACTCACCCTCGTTGCCAATCACGTCAATGAGAGTAATCTCGTTACCCTCCCGATCCACTCCGATGGGATCCTGCAAAGAAACTTCACTCTGTATTTTCTTTGTCGACCGTATCTGCATCAGAATCTCCGGTTTCATTACAGAATATGGGCTGTTCACGTGTAATTAGACAATCCGTACTCTTCATACTCTATAGTGTATACATCCATTTTGGAGTGTGACTGACTTGAAAACAACCTTCATCCCAGGAGAGCACTGGGCAAATGCATTACAGATGTGCTGCAATTATCTGAAAGAAAAATATGTAAGGGAGAAGCTGATGCAGAATGATAGCGATTTATGCCCGGGTGAGTACGGAGGAGCAGGCCCGGAAGGGATACAGCCTGCAGGACCAGATCAGGGAATGCAGGAAACTGGCAAGTTGTGAGGATATCATCGAATACGTCGATGAGGGAATTTCAGGAGAGATTCTTGACAGACCCCAACTGTCCCGCCTGAGAAAGGATGTTGCCCAGGGAAAGTTTTCAAAGGTTCTGTGTTTGGATCCGGACCGGCTATCCCGTAAGTTGATGAACCAACTGATTCTATCGGAGGAAATTGAAAAAAAAGCGGCCCTGGTCTTTGTAAATGGAGAATATGGTCAGAGTCCCGAAGGGAAGTTGTTTTACCAGTTGCGCGGTGCCATATCGGAGTTTGAAAAGGCCAAGATCACTGAACGCACATCCCGCGGACGGAGGGAAAAAGCCCGTCAGGGCCGCGTAGTTCGTGATTATAGTGTTTATGGTTATGACTATGATATAAACACTCAGCAGATGGTGGTGAATCCCTTTGAAGCGGAGATGGTAAAAACAATATTCCACCTCTTTACCCGCAAGCCTGACAGCACAGCAGGGATCAATGGAATCGCCAAATACCTGACGGAACAAGGTGTCCCAACCAAGCGCGGCGCAAAGGAATGGCATCGGCAGGTGGTCCGGCAGATCCTTATGAACCGGGCTTACATCGGGGAGTTCTACCAAAACCGCTGGAACTGCGAAGGTATGCTTGCGAATCGGTTCCGTGACGCTGATGACCGTGTTCCGCTTCGACAGCGGCCTTCCGAAGAGTGGATACAGGTTCCCTGTCCTCCCATCATAGACCGGGAAATATTTTTCTATGTTCAAAAGCTACTGGAGGAATCCCGGCGCAGGTGGTCAGGTAAAAATAAACAACCTTATTTGCTCAGTGGCCTGGTTCGATGTGGAGCTTGCGGGAATACTCTGACAGGCAGGAAATCAAAAAACTGGGGTACCCATATCCTGGAATACAGTGATATCAAAGGAACTGCAGGAGCAAAAAACAGAGGCTGTGGGAATCGGGTAAAAGTCGAGCTTCTGGATCACCTGGTATGGGATACGGTAGTAAAGCAGCTAAAGTCTCATACTGCAGCGAAATTACCAGTATACGACACTGCGCCACTGCAAGGTACGGGTATAATGGATATAAGCCATCGCCTGTCAGAAATCCAAAAAGCCCGAAACAACCTTATCCAAATGATGTCCCTACTGGGGGAGGAATTGGGTGAAGCAGGCCTGGAGGATGTACGCAGGAAGCTTCGACAAATCAACGCGGAAGAAGCAAATATTATAAAAATGAGGGATACACTTCTTTCAAAGCAGGAACCGGAAGGAGCTGCCGCTTCTTTCCGAAACACGACAGAAGCCGCATGGGATTATTATATCCTCAAAGGCAGCGGTAATCTGACCTTTGAGGATAAACAATACCTGATCCGCTCCCTGGTAAAGGAAATCATCGTTTACAAGAATGAAATCCAGGTTATGGGCTTTTAAGGCGCCGTTAAAGAATTGTTACTATTGCCTGACGGCACTTGTTATGTACACGAGGCCCTTCTCCGCAACACCCGGCAGTTTTTCAAAACGAATGTCCTTGTTGAAATGTTTGGCAGCGATAGCCAGATGGCTCAGGGAAATGCCGATGTCGATCCGATTCATCAGACTCAGGTGCTTTGGCATAAGACCTCCCCTTTTAACGACGAAAGCATGAACATGTTCTTTTGAAAAGCTAAAGCGCCAGGGCTGCAAGTTGACCGCCGACGGAGCAAGCCTCACAGCTTCCATGATATCCTTCCAGTCTCCCTCCATCCCTCCCGCGAGGATCTCTGAAAGAGGCTTTCTTTTCACCTTTCCAGCTTCACTTCGAATCAGCTCGTTTCCATTGGACGGTTTCCCAAAAGAGATAACAATGACCGGCTTATGCCCTGCCGGTATATGGATGATGCCGTCCAGAAGGTTCTTTTTTATAGAACCGCCGATCCAGCAGGTTCCGATCCCCAGGGCAGCCAGTTCCAGTACAACATTTTCCAGGGTATACCCTATGTTCTCCAGATATCCCTCTTTTTCTACCGAAGTCATTACCAGATAGTGCGGACCATAGATTTTCCCATAGCTGCCGATAAAGCCGGAACTAATGGCTTGAATCTTTTTTCCTTCTTCTACGATATGTATTTTCATGTCGATATCGCTGTAAAGCCGATCTGCTTTCCGGATAATATCGTCTACCTTCTCCAGCATTTCTTTGGATAGGCCCGCTTCGTCATACTTTCTTATGGATTTCCGGATGAATATCGCTTCATAAGCATTCATGATTTTACCTCCTGTTACTGAATTTTCCGACCCCTTACACTTGTAATCATTGCGTAAAGAATTTATAAAAGAAATATCGGGAGAGTGAAAATATTACTTCATCTTTTTTGCGGGCCCGCCATGGCATCCATGAAGGGTGTAGCAAAATTATAGATGAAGTTATATTTTCACCGACCCATAGTACTATTGTATATAGATTTATAGGAAATATCAATGAATGCAATTATGCTTTTACATATACTACCATAACAATTGCCTCAATAAATAGTATGCGCTTTACGTATTAGTATATATTGCATGTGTCTATAATTTCAACATGTACCTTTTATTCTAATTCTGGTATAATGATAAACATATTTTTCTATAGTATAGCATTACTCAATTGGTTTTTAAGGAGCTAAGTATGAAGGAGCAATCTGTTTCAAAAGGCTTTGCCGTTTTGTCGGCTGCTGGATTAATTGTTAAAGTTTTATCCTTTTTGTACATACCATTTTTAATTGCTATTATCGATAATCCAGGCTACGGCATATATATGGCTGCCTACAGCGTATATGTCTTTATCTACGTTTTAACCAATTCAGGAGTTCCTGTAGCTATATCCAAATTGATTTCGGAATTGACTGCAAAAAAAAATTATAAGGATGCTGTCCGCAGCTTTAAAATAGCCCGTTCTCTGCTGTTGGTGCTGGGTACTGTCATGTCCCTGCTTTTACTTGCAGCAGCAAAGCCCTTGGCAGTGTTGGTTAAGTTTCCGGAGGCCCATTTGGCCATTATGGCTCTTTCGCCTACACTTCTGTTTACCGCCATAGCTTCGGCTTACAGGGGGTATTTCCAGGGAAGAGGAAATATGACCCCGACCGCGATCTCACAGATTCTGGAACAGGTTATAAACACTGTCTTCACATTGCTTTTTGCTTATCTGCTTCTACCTTATGGTATTGCAGCCGCTTGCGCCGGCGGAACCATCGGTACATCCCTGGGCGCTTTAGTGGCTGCCGTTTACCTCGTTATCAGTTATCGAAGAAACTGTAAGTTTATCGTGGGTAAAGGAGAAGCACACCTGCCTGTTCAAAGATTATCCTATGAACAACTTATGAGGAGGATTATTGATTACAGCGTACCCATTACCCTGTCGGTAGGATTAACCTACGCAGGAAACCTCATTGATACCTGGAACACAAAGAGCAGGTTACTTGCTGCAGGCTTCAGTGACGAGAGTGCTTCGGCACTATTCGGGTATCTCAGCCGGTATGTCCAACTGATGAATGTTCCCATCGCATTGATTACATCACTGGCGGCCGCCATTATACCCGCTATTGCTGGAGCTTTGGCGGTGAAAAACCGGGAATTGACGCAAAACAGGATTAATTACGCCTTCCGTCTGTGCATGCTTATCGCAATCCCTTCTGCTGCTGGGCTGGCAGTTCTAAGCCGTCCTATTTACGCTTTTATCGGTTTTGGTGAAAGCTACCGTATCATGATGTATGGAGCCATTGTTCTGGTCCTTATGTGCATCGTACAGATCCAAAATAGCGTTTTGCAAAGTTGTGGCAAATTATATGTGGTCACCTTTAACTTGTTATGGGGGATCATTATAAAAGTAGTGCTGAACTATTTCCTGATTACGATTCCTGATATTAATATCTATGGAGCTATTATCGGAAGCGTGGTGGGATATACACTCCCTCTAATATTAAATGGAATTGCCATCAACCGCTTTCTTAAAGTACGAATGAACCTGGCCTCCATAGCCCTGAAACCTGCTGTTTCCTCAGTGGCAATGAGCCTGGGGGCCGGCCTGTGCTACCTGGGACTATCCAAATTACTCTCCTTTGCAGGTGAGGGGTACCTGACCAACGCTATTGCTGTTATCGCTGCCATTGGTGTGGGCGGAATGCTATACTTCTATGTTCTGGTACTGATGGGCGGAATCACCGCGGAAGATCTGAACTCTGTTCCAGCTCGGCTTCACCGTTTTATCCCTTCCGGAGTTCGCCAACGTCTTCAAGCTATGGAATAGAAAACTTAAAAGGAAGTAAGAAATGCGGTGTAACACCGCATTTCTTACTTCCTTTTAAATTCCAAAAAACTCATAAACACTCTTTCCCATAATTTCACGGATTTCCCTGTCAAAAGCTTTAAACTCTTCCAGTTTGCTTTCCAGTACCGGAATAAACTCAGGATTCTTGTGCCTGTATCGTTCAATGGTTTGAGCAATTCTCACATCGTGCCGGATAATTTGCCCCTTGCATTCCAGGCTGTCAGCAATAAATACCAATTTCTCTTCCAGGGTCTTTGCAAAAAAGTCTTCCGGTACCAATCCGTATTCTTCCAGGTCCTCTGCTTTATAGGTACCATTGGAGTGACAAACGCAGATTCTCGCATACTCATTGTGACCCAGCTTCTTCATGAGCCGGTATCCTTCATAGGCATGCCTGTAAGGGTCCTGCGTCACATTTCTGCCAAAGTCATGTACAAGTCCCATCACCCTTACCTTTTCCGGATTAATGTCTATATATTTCCGAAGCTCAAGGGCTAGCCTGTAAGCGATATCCGCGACTCCCATACAGTGCCTGTTCCAGTCGTGACCCGGCTCCACCGTAAAACTCCGCAGTATTTTCAATGCCTCTTCATATGTCATGTTCCACGATTCCTTTCAGAAAGGGTTTTTACTCATAAATACAAGTATACCATGTTCATAAGTTTTCCATCTACCCTTTTGACATTAAATTCTCATTTTCAATGCAGCGTGCTGCGTAAGTTGCAAGTCTTGTACCTTTTTCATGGTCAAAAGTAGAGATTGCTTTTATTAATCCAATGGTACCTATGGATATCAGATCATCGGAGTCATTGTTGTTGGCCGAGTATTTTTTTACAATGTGCGCAACAAGCCGCAAATTTCTCTCAATTAAAATATTTCTTGCTTCCTCATCACCGCTCTTATACATTTCAATATAGCGCTGTTCCTCTTCGGGACTCAGCGGCTGCGGGAAGGAATTTGCATTCGAAACATAGCCAACCATAAAAAACATATTGCTTATTAATTCCATAATTCCAGAAAAAAACAAGGACAACAAATAAAGCACCCCCAATAAAATAGGCTACTTTACAATATATGTAGCGGCAAAAAAATGGGTGCCTGTTTATAAAAAAAAATTTTTTAAATATATATTTATTTATTACTTTCAGCGATGTGGGTAATCTATAGTTCCTGAGAGAGACTATCCTCTACAACCCCCGTTTCAGAATCTCCTGAGCGATTTCTGCGAATATAGGGGCAGCAGCCGACCCGCCGGCCTTACCGTCTTCAATAAACACTGCCATGGAATACCTGGGCTGCTTCTGAGGAAAATACCCGCCAAACCACGCATGAACCACTTTCCTCCCACTCACGTACTGTCCGGTCTCTGCACTACCGGTTTTACCAGCAGCACCCCCATACTCTTCCAAATTGGCCTTGGTGCCCGTTCCCTTGGCTGTTACATCCTCCATCAGGGTTTTAATATAATCCGCAATATCCTTGGATATAACTCTGTTTCCCTCATGGGTCTTTATCAGCTTTTTCTTATTCAGTTCATTATCTACGATAGAATCAACGATGTTCACTTTGTTCTTAATCCCACCATTGGCTACCGTTGCAATCAAATCTGCCACCTGCAGCGGTGTTGCCATAACATCTCCCTGTCCGATGGCGATATTGGCAGTGTTTCCATCGGTCAGGCTTTTAGATATGGCAGGAAGGTTTCCGGCAGACTCGGATATTCCCTGGACTTCGATTCCCGTGGTCTTTCCAAATCCGAACCGCTGGGCCATTTCGATGATGTTTTTATGTCCCATACTGATTCCCATATTAATAAAATAGGTATTGCACGAAACGGAAAAAGCTTCCTCCAGATTTACCCACCCGTTGCCTCCCTTTTCATAGGAAGAACACCTGAATTCCTTATCTCCAACCTTGATAAATCCTGGGCAATAATATACCTGGTCTGTAGGCATATTCAGTTCCATGTATTTGGCAACATCTACAATTTTAAATATGGAACCGAGGTTATAGGATGCCACCGCTCTGTTAAACAAGGCGTTATTTGAATTCTCCAGGAATTTCCCTACGTCATTTTGATCATAGTCAGGCTTGCTGGCCATAGCTACAATGTCGCCAGTAGTAACATCTTCGATCACCACTGCCCCCGTAATCCTGTGGTCATCCAGAACATCTTCCACAATTCGCTGAATGTGATAGTCCAGAGTGAGCATTATGTTGGAGTTTTTGCTTTCCGCAGTCATAACCCTGTATCCGATTCCCGGCAGTAAATTATACCTGGCATCTGTAACAACGCCAATCTTATTTTCACCGTCAATTTTTAAAATGTCCTCGTAAGCTTTTTCAATTCCTGTTTCTCCAACCTGATCCACTTTTTTTATATAACCCAGCAGATGCCTGGCCACAGAATTTTCATCATACCGCTTCAAGGTGTTGACAGCAGAAACACCTTCCAGCTGCATATCCAGTATCTGATTTTTACTCTCCTCATCCGTGTCAACCAGGATCGGTTCCCTTTTAATTCCGATCTGTCTTCGTATGTCGGTATAGTTGATTCTCAGTATATCACAGATCTTTTGGAGATCATTCTCTTTTCCTTTTAAGGACAGCGGCTTTAGGGCAATGACCGATTTTGGATTTCTATTGGTTAATGGAATCCCATTTCGATCCAGAATATTGCCCCTGGGTTTTTCAAAATCAACATTTGCAATTCTTTGTCCTGTAGCAGCCTTCGCCAGTCTTACTCCTTTTACAAGTTGAAAATAGAATACCCTTCCTGTTAGAAGTGCAAAGCAAAGCAAGATGACTGCCATTAGCAATCTGGGTCTGTTTCTGTTCATAAAATCCCCCTTTTTATCTATTTTCTTCAACACATAATTCCCTTTTTGCAAGTACAAAACTCATCCTTGTAAGTCTTTTTATCCGCAAAGGCTCTTCGGTTGTTCCCTTTGCTATGAGATAAGAAAGTTTCTCCCTGAATCTTCTTCGTATGGTCTTATCAGGTAGTTAAATTATGAATTAAAGATCTATTCTAGATATTTTTGCCTTTTAGGTGGATTTGTATACTAACTTATCCGTAAAGAAAAAAGCACAAATAGAGTTAAATATCTATTTGTGCTTTTATATGGCCCTTTGTTTACATTATCCTTCCTTTCTCAGCATGGTATAGGGCTCTACAGCTTCATCCATGGGCATATAGACTACCATCTGCGGATTTGGAGCTACCGTGATCTCTTCCCCCTCTATATTCTTCATTGCATGAATTTTCTGGGTGAAGAAAGGACCTTGGGGTCTTACGACTTCGATCTCATCTCCCGTAAACATTCGATTTCTCTGCTCGATTTTTGCGATTCCGGTTTCCTTATCGTACTCCAGCACCATCCCGACGAAGGTATAGTCCCGGACATAGGAGCTGGTGTGATAAATCTGGTCCTGGCCTGTAGGTTTATTAAAATAAAATCCTGTTGTATACTCCCTGTGACTGGCTTTATTCAGCTCTGCCAACCACTGCGGGTTGTACTGGTAGCCTTCAGGATCTGCATAGTATGCGTCAATGGCATCCCTGTAAGCTTTTACTACAGTCGCCACGTAATAGGCACTTTTCATTCGTCCCTCGATCTTAAAGCTTAAGGCACCGGATTCGACCAGTTCGGGGATATGCTCGATGAGACACATATCCTTGGAGTTATAAATAAAGGTTCCCCTCTCATTTTCATATACCGGCATATACTCTCCAGGTCTTTTTTCTTCCACCAGGTGGTACTTCCATCTACAGGGGTGGGCGCATTCCCCTCTGTTGGCATCGCGTCCCGCCATGTAGTTGCTGAGGAGACATCTTCCTGAGTACGATATACACATGGCTCCATGGATAAAGATTTCGAAGTCCAGGTCCGGGGGAGTCTTTTCCCGGATCTCCCGGATCTCGCTGACAGAAAGCTCCCGCGCCAGTACAATCCTTTTGACCCCCTGATTATACCAGAACTTAGCGCTAGTCCAGTTGGTATTGTTCGCCTGGGTACTGAGATGGATCTCCATATCCGGAGCGTTCTCCTTTACGATGGAAAAAACACCCGGATCGGAAAGAATAATGGCATCAACCCCTATGGCTGCTACCTCTTTCACATAGTTTCCCATTCCCTCAAAATCCTCATTGTGGGGAATAATATTCATGGTCAGGTATACCTTTTTCCCCCTGGCATGAGCAAATTCGAGCCCTTCCTTCATTTGCTCCAGCGTAAAGTTATCCGCGGAAGCCCGAAGGCCATATTCTTCTCCACCTATATAAACAGCATCCGCCCCGTACATAATGGCCATTTTCAACTTTTCCAAATTCCCGGCAGGGGCCAGCAGCTCTATTTTTCTCATAAAAATCTATATCCTCCTATCCAAAGAATGGTGAATGCTTATTTCTTACTCATCATTTTTTATAGCTCAGTGCGACTCCATCTCCCATGGGTATAAGGCTGGTTTCCAGTTCCTCATGATGACAAATTACGTCCAGGTAGTCACGCATCCTCTTTACAATGGTCTTCTTTCTTCGTACCACCAACTCATCGGTAGCGACCATCCCTTTATATAATACATTATCCGATATAAGCAGCCCGCCTTTATTCAACATACGCAGGCATTCCGGCAGGAATTCCAGGTATTGGCCCTTTGCCGCATCCACAAACACCATGTCGTACTGCTTGTCCAGGCATCGAAGTACTTCCAGGGCATCACCGGCCATCACAGTAATGGTATCTTCCAATCCTGCTTTTTTAATGTTGCCCATCGCCCGGTCCACCATAACATCATAGCGTTCGATGGTATCAATTTTCCCTCCTGGCTGCAGGATGGTAGAAAATAGAAGGGCAGAATACCCAATGGCCGTTCCGATTTCCAGAATACGCCGGGGCCTGGCCAGCTTTCCCAACACCACCAGGAGTCTTGCCACCTCGGGGTGCACGATAGGAACATGGTTCTCTTCTGCGAACTTCTCCAGTTCTGCTAAAATTCCATCTTCCTGCTTTATAGTATTTCTAACATATTCATTTATATATTCATAATTGATCATGGGCAGCCATCTCCAAGTACAAAAATTGTGAGGAAAAAACTTTCCTCACAATATATTGTTTCACATTATTTTTGATATAACTTCCGGTTATTTGCATGCTCTGCATCCGTCCTTGCAAAGGCAGTGGTTCCATCTCCTTTTGCTACAAAAAACAGATACTCTTTCGCTTCGGGATCCGGGTTCAATGCGGCTTCAATGGCCACTCTGCTGGGAGAACAAATGGGGCCCGGCGGCAATCCTTCCACCTTATAGGTGTTATACGGGTCATCTACAGCCATATCCTTATCCAGAATTTTTCCTTCTGCGATCCTCTTCAAATCAGCCTCGGGAACACCTGATTTCCTGTTAAAGAATACATACTGGATGGTGGCACAGGACTGCAGCTTTCTCAAGCTTTTATCCTTGCTGTTCATTCTGTTATAGAAAATCTGGGCAATCATCGCCCTTTCCTTCATATTGCTGGCTTCCTTTTCAATAATAGAAGCGACCGTAATCACCTTATCCACTGTAAGTCCAAGCTTTTTGGCCTTGTCATAGTAGTCCGGCTTAAACCTGTCATTGAAATTATCCAGTATCACCTTTAGTATTTCCTTCTCACTGGCTTTCAAACCAAACTCATAGGTATCGGGAAAAAGATAGCCTTCCAGTTTATTTTCCCTATTCGCCATACCCTCCATGAATTTATACGTAAACTTTTCCGTATTTGCCGTCTTGATCAATGAACTTTTATCCGATATAAGCTTCTTTTTCAGCAACTCATCAGCTACCTGGGCAATGGTACTGCCTTCTCCAAACCGGACCTTTACACTCACGGGATTGCTGGACAGCACTTTCATCATATCCTCATATTCCATTTCCTTGCTCAATATATGAGTTCCTGACTTGTAGGTCCCATCATACCCATTCAGATTGGATAAAAGCTTGAAAATAAAAGGATATTTTACAAGGTCCTTTTCCTTCAGTGCATCTATAATGGTGTCCGTACTTGCTCCTAACGGCACTTCTATCGGTATCCCTTTGTCCGGGTCTACATTGATTACAACATCATCGTCGCTTCCGCCGCTGTCAACAGCGAATTTGAAGGATAGGGCAAAGCTGCCCATAAAAATGACTGCAAGTACTGTCAGCAATATAATAAACCGGACATTGGAACTTTTACTTTCAACCTGCTTTTTACTCACCCTATCCACCCTCCATGCATCATCCTTTATAACTTGCTCTTTACTTTCGCCCTTTGTTCCGAATTAAGAATTTTCTTCCTTAACCGGATATTCTTCGGCGTTACTTCCACCAATTCATCATCGGCAATAAATTCCAGTGCCTGTTCAAGGCTGAGAATTCTTGCCGGCGTGAGCCGGAGTGCTTCATCGGAACCCGAAGCCCTCATGTTGGTTACGTGTTTCTTTTTACATACATTAATTACAATGTCTTCCGACCGGGCATTCTCTCCTACGATCATGCCTTCATAAACCTTAGTTCCCGGTGTGATGAACAGAGAACCTCTTTCCTGGGCATTGTACAGCCCATAGGTAACGGCTTCTCCATCCTCCCAGGCAACCATGGATCCCCTGGTCCTGCCGGAAAGTTCTCCTTTGAATGGCTCAAAACCATGGAATACATGGTTCATGATACCATTTCCCTTTGTATCGGTCATGAACTCGGAACGGTATCCGATAAGGCCTCTTGCCGGTATCTTAAACTCCAACCGCATATACCCCTGATTTGCAGAGTGCATATTGACCATTTCCGACTTACGAACTCCCAGTTTTTCCATAACTACACCCATAAAATCTTCCGGTACATCGATGGTCAGGTACTCAATGGGCTCATGAAGCTCGCCGTCTACATCCTTATATATAACCTGAGGTTTGGATACCTGGAACTCATATCCCTGTCTTCTCATGGTTTCAATCAAAACGGACAAGTGAAGCTCGCCTCTTCCGGATACTTCGAAAGCGTCTGGAGATTCGGTTTCCTGAACCCGCATGCTCAAGTTGGTCTCTACTTCCTTAAACAGTCTGTCCCTCAAGTGTCGTGAAGTCACGAAAGCGCCTTCGCGTCCTGCAAAGGGACTGTTATTTACACTGAAGGTCATGGAAATGGTAGGTTCATCGATATCTACAAAAGGCAGTGGCTCAGGGTTTTCAACATCGCAGATGGTTTCACCGATGGTGATTTCTCCCACACCGGAAACACATACGATATCGCCGAGCTTTGCTTCTTCTGCCTCCACTCTTTTCAGTCCCTCGTATTTATACAGCTTTGTAATCCGGATATTGGCAATGCTGCCGTCCTTCCTGCAGATTACCGCCTGCTGACCGTATTTGATTATGCCTCTTTCCACTCTGCCGATGGCGATTCTTCCTACATATTCATCATAGTCAATGTTGGATACCAGCAGCTGCAGCGGTTGGTCTACATGTCCCGTTGGAGCCGGTACCTTGTTTATAATCATTTCAAATAAAGGCTCGAGATTCTTCTTCTCGTCCGTAAGCTCATTCATGGCATAGCCTTCCCTGGAGGAAGCATAAACTACCGGGAACTCCAACTGTTCATCGTCTGCTCCCAGTTCGATAAACAGCTCCAATACCTCGTCAATAACCTCCATGGGCCTTGCTTCCGGCCGGTCAATCTTGTTTACTACTACAATGGGCTTAAGGTTTAGTTGCAGGGCCTTACGGAGTACGAATCTTGTTTGAGGCATAGGACCCTCAAAAGCATCTACCAGAAGGAGAACGCCGTCTACCATTTTCAATACACGCTCAACCTCTCCACCGAAGTCGGCATGACCCGGAGTATCAACAATGTTGATCTTCATATCTTTGTAAGTCACAGCCGTATTCTTGGCAAGAATCGTGATTCCTCTTTCCTTCTCCAGGTCATTGGAATCCATGACTCTTTCCTGTACCTGCTCGTTTTCCCTGAAAATCCCGCTCTGTTTGAGCATACCATCAACCAGCGTGGTTTTACCATGGTCAACGTGAGCGATAATTGCTATATTCCTTAAATCTTCTCTTTCAAATTTCACAACAAATCTCCTTCTAATCCTGTTTTGATCACTGTCCTGAGCTTACGCCCCTTTTTGTCAGTGTCAAGATAAAAATAGTGTCAAATGAATAACAGTATAATTCTAAATTATGGTGAAAAAGTTGTCAATACTTGTTGTTATTTCATCTCTACTACAGTAACCCCGGTTTCGCCTTCCCCATACTTTCCAAGGCGGAAGGTTTTTATATGGTGATGGGACCGCAGGAACTGGTGTATACCATTTCGGAGCACTCCGGTTCCTTTTCCGTGTATGATGGTTACTTCCGACAGCCCTGTAATGGATGCATCATCCAGGTATTTATCCACCGCTTCAATGGCCTGGTCCAGCGCAAATCCCCGTACATCCACCTCGGTTGAAATGGTTCTTTGCTTGGACACGCCGATTTTTCCGGCACCATACTTCTGTATCTCCTTCTGCTGCTCATCCACCAGCTTCAGGTTGGTAATATGAACATTGATCTTCATGATACCCGCCTGAATCATGGCCTCTCCATCCTTATCCGGCGGCGAGATAACGGTTCCCTTCTGATTGAGGTTCACAATCAGAACGCTGTCACCGGGTTTCAGGTTCTTGGGCGGCTTTACAAAGCCCTGCTTGGGTAAGGCGGATTCAGCAAGTGAACCTTCAATGTGATTCAACTTGCTTCGAAGCTTCTGTCGCATTTCCTCGGCCGCCCTGTTTCTTTCTGCGGCCTCCGCTTCCGCTTCCAGCCTTCGCATCTCTGAAATGATATTTTCAGATTCATTCCGGGCCTCCAAAAGGATTTTTCTGGCTTCCTCCCGGGCTTCCCGCAGTAACTTCTCCTTCTGTTCATTCAGTTTTCGCTTCTGCTGCTCCAGTTCATTTTTCATGCCCTCGATTTCGCGCCGATAGCTTTCTGCCTTGATTCTTTCGGTTTCTGCCACACTACGGTTCTTTTCGATATTCAGCAGCATATCCTCAAATTTGATATCCTCCTGGGTCAGGAATTCCTTGGCTCGCTCGATGATATCACCGGTTAATCCAAGCCGGCCGGATATGGCAAAGGCATTGCTCTTTCCCGGAATTCCGATCAGCAACTTGTACGTTGGCTTTAAGGTTTCTACATTAAATTCACAACTGGCATTCTCAACACCTTTTGTAGTGCTGGCATATACCTTTAACTCACTGTAGTGGGTTGTAGCGATGGTAATAGAGCCCATCTGGTGAAGAAATTCAAGGATGGACATCGCCAGCGCTGCACCCTCGGTAGGGTCCGTTCCGGCTCCCAACTCGTCAAAGAGTGTCAGGGACTTGTCACCGGTCTGTTCCAATATCTTTACGATATTCTTCATATGGGATGAGAAGGTACTGAGACTCTGCTCAATGCTCTGTTCATCTCCAATATCCGCAAAAACCTGTTCAAAGACACTCATTTCCGTCCCTTCGTTAGCAGGAATATTCAGCCCGGATTGGGTCATGAGCGTGAACAAGCCCACGGTTTTTAAAGTAACCGTTTTTCCCCCTGTATTGGGCCCTGTAATAACCAAAGTGCTGAAGGCATCTCCAATCCAGAAATCGATAGGAACAACGACCTTTGGGTCCAGCAGCGGATGCCTTCCCTTTTTTATAATAATTCTTTTTTCAGTGTTTACTCTTGGGCACACACAGTTATAATCAACGCTCAGTTTGGCTTTTGCAAAAATAAAGTCCAGTTTGGCCAAAAGAGAAATATTGGCACTCAGGTGTTCGGTAATCCCCCCCACATCCGCGGTCAATTCATAAAGGATTCGTTCGATCTCCGCCTGTTCCTTTGCCTTCAGCTGCCGGATGTTGTTGTTTGCTTCCACTACCGCCATAGGCTCAACAAAAATGGTAGCCCCACTGGAAGAAGCATCATGGACCAGCCCGGGAATTTCACTCCGGTACTCCTGTTTTACAGGCACTACATACCGATCTCCCCGCATGGTTACAATGGACTCCTGCATGAACTTCTGATATTTCTGCGACTTGACCAGCTCGTTCAATTTGTCTTTAATGGAGTTCTGCAGGTCCCTCATTTTTCTTCGTATATCCGCCAAAGCCGGGCTGGCATGGTCAGAGATTTCCTCTTCGCTGACGATGCAGAGCTTAATCTTGTCTTCCACCCGTTTATTAGTTTCCAGACAACCGATAAGGCTGTAGACTACATTATCCTGGGCCGCATCCACGGTTTCACTGACATAGTTTTTCAAATTCCGGGAAGCCCGGAGTGTATCAGCGATCCGTAAAAGTTCCCCCGGCCCCAGCAATCCCCCGATCTCAACCCGCTTTAAACTTCCCCGGATATCATGGATTCCTCCCATGGGCGGACTTCCCCGCCGCACAATGCAGCTTACACCATCGTTTGTCTCTTTTAAGAGTTCTTGTATCCTTCCATAATCCTTTTCAGGTTGTATCTTCTCTACCAATTCCTTACCCAGCTCAGAAGAAGCAAGGTTTAGAAGCTTTTTAACAATTTTATCATATTCGAGTATTCGCTGTGTTCTTTGATCCATATACTTACCCCATCTAAAGATGACGAATATTATACCTGAGTTTTAACTTTATCATTCGGCATCTGGAATTAAATTTTAACATCTCTTAATTATATACTACATACCCGTAAGGTGCAAGGCCGCATTCAGCTATAGCCATTTATGCCATTCTTTGTTTATTTCGCTGTATTTTATACGGATCCAAAAATACAGTATTCCACATAATCCTTCCCTATTTTGGTTAAAATAAACCTACGGACTACATAATGGGAGGATCAGCAATGACAAATGAACAAAAAATGGCACTGATACAGAGCTATATCGACGATTTGAAGGAGTACGACGGTAAACCTGACTTGACCATAAACCAAAGACAACATATACGAAGGGCCCTTGAAACTTATAACTCTCTCTATTTGGAAGTAGAACGCGGCCGGTTTGACCCGGATGAACTCCATGAGAACATCGCCAGTTTCATGTATATGCTGCAATAAATAGAATACACTACACCGGCAAAGAGAATTCCCTTTTGCAAGCCCCAGGTATAGAAAATTAAAAAGGAATAGTTTCTTATACTTCAGAAAAGAACTGTGATCGCATCAAAATCACAGTTCTTTTTGCGTATCCGAAGCAAACCCTTTCTGTCTCACGCCCTCCTATAGCAGTATGCAGCAGGTGCCACCAGATCCAACAGCTCGTACTGCCTGCGCACTTCTTACAAGCTTACTATAAATAAAAAAGGAAAACATCCACCGTACTATAGTATCCGTTGTTGATTTTCATTCGGAATTTTCTTGAAAAATTTAGGGCAATTTCTAAATTGTAGCAATTTTGTAATAAGCTTATTAAATAAATGTAAATAAGACGTAACGGAGGCGTAACAATAAAATTGATTTTTTGGGATATAATGTAAACATAACAAAATTTCAATTATTTTACAGGAGGTAGTTTATATGATTAAGAAAATTTTCGGGATTCTAATGATCCTGGCTCTTACCCTGAGTTTTACTCTTCCGTCCACGCCTGTATTCGCAGTGGACCCAGATCCTTTTACGGATGTACCTTCCGGACACTGGGCATATCAATCGGTAATGAACATGGCTCGACTCGGCATCATAGCCGGATATCCGGATGGAACCTTTAAACCGGACAAATTCGTTTCCAGGGAAGAATTTGCAAAGATTCTCTGCGGTGCAACCAGTCTTCCCATCGCCAATCCGAAAACCAATACCTTTGCAGACGTGACCTCTGCAGACTGGTCCTTCCGGTATGTAGAAACCGTCAAGGATTATCTCACCGGTTATCCAGCCTCCACAGGAAGCAAACCTTTATTCAAGGGAAGACAGGATGCGACCCGGGAAGATGTAGCCGTTGCTCTGGTAAGGATCAAAGGTTTTGACAAAACCACCCTTCCCAACCCAACCATTCTATCCGATATGTTTAAGGATACGGATAGTATTTCTACCAACTTAAAAAATCTTGTTGCAATTGCAGTAGAAAAAGGACTCATTTCCGGTTATCCCGATAAGACGATTCGCGGTTCACAAACCATTACCAGAGCCGAAGCAGCTACCCTCATCGATAAGGCAAACCGGATTGCCGGAGATGTAAAAGATGTTTCCTACTATAACAGCGCAAAGCTCCTTCAGCTTTCCCTTGTTTTTGATAAAACAGTAGGGAAACCCGGTGAAGTTGTAAAAGCAACAGCTAAGGGCATTTACAGTAACGGTCACACAAAGGATGTAACTTCCGAAGTTACATGGTCTTCTTCCAACAGTTCCATTGCCACAGTAAATGAAGATGGTATTATTATTCTCAAAAAAGAGGGTGCGGTTACTATTACCGCACTTCTCGATGATTTAAGCGAAGAAGAGGAAATCGTTGTTCTTCCCCAGAACCCAAATAACTCTCAAGAAATCAAGTTCATTAAATTGACCCCGGAAACCACAGAACTGAAGGTTGGGCAAGTTCTCGGATTAAAGGCTGAAGCGGTGTATGATAATGGCCGGATCGTCGATGTTACAAGAGATTCCCGCTGGGAAAGTTCCAACACGGATTTGGCTTTGGTAGGAAACGATGGAAAAGTCGTTGCCTTGAAGGAAGGAACCGTGCTATTAAAAGCAACCTACAAGGATACTACCGGGTATGCAGGACTAACCGTTTCCCAGAGTGTTTATAATCCCCCCTCCACTCCAACCGTTACCCTGCAGAATATCAGCCTCTCCTATGTGTATAAGGAAGTAAAAAAGGGAAGCAAGCTGCAGATTAAAGCGCTAGGAATGTTCTCCAACCAAAGCAAAACAGACATCACGGGTTCTGTTACCTGGACTTCTTCAAATCCCAGTGTCGCAACAATAAGCCCAAAAGGTGAAATCTCAGCCCAATCAGAAGGAACCGCTGTTATCACCGCAACCAAGGATGGAAAAAGCAGCACCCTGTATATTTTCGTAAGGAAGAAGTAAATATAGAGAAATTGAAAGAAGCCCTGATCACTTATCCTTCAGGGCTTTTCTCATATTTTCAGCATCTTCTTTAACTTGGTATTATAGTACTGAATAAAAAGGGTATACACATAGTCATAGATCACAAAGATCACTTCTAGAGCCACAACAAGCACCCACAGAGGAAATTTTGCCAATTGGGTGTTTCCGTCCAGGAAGAATTCGCGGACCATAACCAGGGCCACACCCAACCAGATATTAAAATAAACCAGCTTTATAGCATATTCGATATAAATGTTCCTGATTCGCTCAATATGATACTTCACAGCTCCGTAAATGCCGAAAAACACCACAAAGGGCACTACTGCCAGCTTATTTGGAATTAGGATCAAAGCCAGCAGAGAAGAGGCTCCATAGAACACCCACCCTCTCTTAATACCGTACTCCAGCACGATGACAGCCGTAGGAAAAGAGCTCAGGGCGTACAATGACAGCCTGTTTGTAGGCATCACAGTTGCCAAAAACAGGCATAATAAGGTCAGCCCGGTTAAAAGCCCTCCTACTGCAATTGATTTCGATTTAACAGCACCCAATCAAATCTCCTCCTGCACATTCACAGCAGCAATCTGAACACCACAGGCACTGGCACATGGTACACATGTCCGGCCCCTGATTGTATCCCCTGCCGAAAGCAGCACCTCTATAGGTTGTGTTATTCATGTTCATCTGATTCAAAGCTTGCCTGTACTCATAGTTTGTCGGGTCCATATTCACCGCATTTTGCAGGTGCGAAAGCGCTTCCCCGTACCAGCCTCTCCGCAGAAAGACCAAGCCTTTCAGGTAAAACCATTCCGCATTTCTTTCGTTGGAAGAGTTCAACATCTGTTCAGCGGCACCGATATTACCGTTTTGAATATGCATTCTGATTTGCTGATAGAGAGTTCCGCCTCCAGCGCCTCCGCCGTAATTATTGTTGCTATAGGTAGCTCTAGGGCCTTCCTGTCTCCGGTTGGTGCCATTCTTCATCAGGTAATCATAGGCTTCATTAATTTCTCTCAATTTGTCTTCCGCCAACTCGGATAACGGGTTGCTTTGATATTGATCCGGATGGTACTTTTTTACTAATTCCCTATACGCCTTTTTAACTTCCTCTTCACTGGCGCCTTCCTTTATTCCTAATACTTCATATGGATTTCTCAACTCTTTGACAACTCCCTGCTTTTAAAATATGCTCTGTCTTACGAAGCATTCCCATATAAATTATATTTTCCGCAATCGCGGCATCGCTTTTCTTGTCCAGAAGTTCAAATCCTTTCGCAATTTGGCTCAAGGAATAAGTTAAATTAAATTCTACGTCCTGTTTTATTTTATCCCTAAATTGCGAAAAATCCTCATTATTATAATGATACTGATATATAAATGGATTATAGTTTTTTTTCTTTATATCCTTCTCCAAATCATCAAAGGCATCAAGGATGTAAATCCACCGTCCGATGTTATAGCCCATCCACCGCAAAACTTTTTCTGTCCTTTCATCCTGGCAGAGAGGTTCGTATACGGTAATTTCCTCCATAAGCTTTGCAAAAGGTTCTGCCGCCATATCAATGCTGCCACACTTCTGTTTTTCAAGGGCAGAAAGTTCTTTAAGTCTTTGTTGAATGATGCTACATTTGCTTTCATACCGTTTTCTTATTTTCTTAAATGCAGATCGCAGCAGCATCATGCCTGCCTTCGAAAGTGCGGATTTTTCATCCTGCCAATCGTCCTGCATCTTAAAATACGCCAATACTACATTAATGTCTGATGCATAATCAATAATTTCATTATTCTTAATTACCATTCTTTTGCTTACCGGGTGCGCAATACAATTTTCTCTTGCAGCGTCCAGCTTTTTGTCCGACAGACAAGACAACAGAACGGCAAGGAATGTGGAATCATAATTCAATGTAAGCCTCGGAAGCTGACCGAACCGCTTCCCGATGGACTTGCATACTCCACAGTAGTATGCCCTGAACAATTCATATTCCCTGACCTTTAATTCAGGCTTTTCAGGCAGTATATATCCAAACATTTTATCTCCAAAACCAAATTAGTTTGACTTCTTACCGGAATCCGTCGTAATCTTTCTAAAATCCATGGAATACATAAAGAAAGCAAAGAGTGTAAACAGGACGGCAATGAATACAAAAATTCTGCTGTAAGGTACATTAAATATCGCCAGAATAATGGCAAGGTAGAAGATAACGGTTGCCGCTTTTCCATACCAATTGGCAGAAACCACATAATTGTCCTTTTTATACAGGAGAATTCCTCCTGCTACCATAAAAACCTCTTTTGCTACTACAATAATCAATATAACGGAATCAATCTTTGTTTGCAATGTCAGCATAACCAGGGCTGTAATCTGCATCAGCTTATCTGCGATAGGATCCGCTACTTTCCCCCAGGGTGTGATCATATTGTATTTTCTGGCAATATAACCATCCAGAACATCTGTAAGACCGCCAAGTAAAAATAGAGTTACCGCGACATAATAATGTTGAATGAACAAAAAATAACCAAAAAAAGGTATCAGCGCAAACCTGATAACCGTTATAATATTCGGTATGTTCACTAACTCACCACCTGAATCTCAAATTCTTAAAAGCTCGTACACCTCAGGATTTCGTTTTTTAACGTTTACAGGTTTGAGATTTTTATCTGTCCAGACATGTGCAGTTTCACCGAGAGTAATGAGTGAAGAATCACTTTTTTTAATAACCTCATACCCGAAAATCAATCGAACCGCGGTGGCCTCTTTGACATGGGTTCTCACCACCACTACATCTTCATATCTAGCCGCTCCCTTATAAGTGCATTTAAGTTCTATCAAGGGGAGCATCAATCCCAGCTCTTCAATGCTGGAATAGGACATTCCAAGCTTTTTTATATATTCAGTCCTGCCAGCTTCAAACCAGATGGGATAGTTTGAGTGATGCACTATCCCCATCTGGTCCGTTTCAGCATACCGAACAATTAATTCTGTTTCTGAAACAAACACATTATCACCTTATAACGCCAGTATTTTACTAAGTTCAATCAACTTTTCATCAATGCTCTTGGTCATCGCCAGAGCCTCATCAATATCGAAATCAGTGACCTCGTTATCCTTGAGAGCAACAATTCTGTTAACGATATTATTCTTCAAAAGTTCGACCGCCCTTGCACCCATCATGCTTGCAGTCACTCTATCACGAACTGTAGGGCTGCCCCCTCTTTGGATATGACCCAGTATAGTAGCTCGGGCCTCAATTCCTGTCTTTTCTTCGATCTGCTTCGCCACCTCAATGGCTCCGCCCACACCTTCCGCAATAATAACGATGTAGTGCTTCTTTCCTCTATTTCTTCCTTCGATGATCGGTTTAATAATATCCTTATTGATATCAAAAGATTTTTCAGGGAGAATTACGGATTCGGCACCACCAGCGATCCCTACATTCAGAGCAATATACCCTGCATGCCTTCCCATAACCTCCAGCACACTGCATCTTTCATGGGAATAGGCGGTATCACGGATTTTGTCCAGTGCATCCTGAACTGTATTCAAAGCCGTATCATAGCCGATGGTATAATCGGAGCAGCTGATATCATTATCAATGGTTCCGGGTAATCCGATAACACCGACTCCGTGTTTGCTCAAGTCTCTGGCACCGCGATAGGAACCATCGCCTCCTATAACGACGAGAGCATCAATTCCAAACACCTTTGCCATGGAAGCAGCTTTCTTAAGTCCTTCTTCCGTTTTAAATTCCATACATCTTGCAGTTTGAAGGATCGTACCTCCCCTATGGATGATGTCGGAAACAGACCTCGGGGTCATTTCCGTTATGTCCCCATTAATAAGGCCGTTATATCCCTTCCTTATTCCCATTACCTTGAAGCCATGGTATATACCCGTTCTTACAACTGCCCTTATGGCAGCATTCATTCCCGGCGCGTCTCCACCGCTTGTCAAAACACCTATTGTCTTAATTTCCCCCATACGAAAATAACCTCCTGAATAATATCAAACCCGTGTTTATAAATATAACACGGGGTTATTTAATTCCTATAAAAACATTTCAGGGATAACTTCATGGAAACGAAACCTAAAACCCACTTTCTATAATGACACTGTGAGCTTCTTCCACTTCCGCTTCCGGCACCAGCACCTCATAATAATTATCATTGTTTTCATGGTTTTTGCTTATGGGTCTAAGCTTGACCAGTATCCCTTCCTTCGTCAGCAACTCCTGCATTCTGGTGGCAATCTCCTTGCTCTGAGCCATATAAACAACAGTCCACATATATAAAAAAACACGCCCCTTTTTTTGTTTGTATACTCCGCACAGAATAACTTTAAAAGTGATGGAGTATGAAATCTTCTATTCACCGGAATGGATTTGTCCATGATGACACAGTATGGTGGCTTTGCCCCTGATTTTCATTGCTGAAGTGTTCTCCGTAAACTGGGCGATTAAAACCTCACCTTTGTCTAACTTTTCCGTGTGGTGAAATTTTGTAGAGGACCCTCTTGTGAGTCCAATAATGTTAACCCCGTTTTCTTCAGCCCGTATTACTAAATAGTCACCGGATATTTTTTCCTTTTCACTTTCCAACATAACCACCTCGTCATAACTATATATTATTTTACATTAAAAATCAATAACAAAATGCGACTTAACCCTGTACGGCCAATAGGCCAGGGCTTTACAGCGATTACCGGTGCATCTCCCGGAGATCTACTCCTTGCCTATCCTTCATCCCCCGAGACCCATTTCACATTGTCCTCTCCCAGCCTCTCTTTCAATTCCTCCAGGAGACTTTGGCTGATGCGCACATGATAGCTGCCTCTTTTTACTTCAATCAGTTTATGGTCGTCATCCAGTAAACATACTGGCGTATTTCCACCAAAATACTTCAGGAGTGCATCCAGTGAGAAAATAAAATCTCTCGTTCGTACAGCCTCTCTTATGGTCAAGTACAGTTTTCCTTTGCTGCTTGCAATAAAACTGTTGCCCGAGGAAATTTTCCTCTCTTTCGACGAATCACTTCCCGCCTGAAATACTTCATCCTTCAATGACAGCACTTCCTCGCAAATAATCTTTGGGGCCTCATCTTCCTTTATACTCACTTTTCCCTTTATGAGAACAATATTTTCCTCAGCGATAAGTCCTGCATATCTGGAAAGTATCACAGGAAAAACGATAACTTCCATGGAACCGTACAAATCCTCTATCGTTAGGAAAGCCATTAACTTATTACTTTTTGTAGTTTTGGTCTTCTTTCCGGTAATTATACCTCCCACAGTAACAGCCATACCATCGGATAAATTTTTATAGTCCGCCACCATGGATTCATCCTCCGCTTCGGAAGCGTGAATATTCAAATCCGAGCTAAACAAAGTGACTTTTCCGTCAATGGCTTCCTGGAACTTGCTTAATGGATGCCCGGAGATGTATAATCCCAGCATCTCTTTTTCCATAGAAAGAAGAATTTCAGAAGGAAACTCCTCAATATCGGGATATTCCTCCGGCACATCATCCATGGTACTTTTGCCGGAAGCTGTTTCGAACAGCGAAAGCTGTCCATCCATGTTTCGCTTTTTACTCTGCTGTATCCCTTCCAGCAGCTTCTCATAGACTGCCATCAATCTCGACCGGAAAATACCAAAGGAATCAAAGCTTCCGCTCTTGATAAGACTTTCAACACATCTTTTGTTTACGTCCCTTCCATCAATTCTTTCACAAAAATCCCGGAAACTTATATATTCTCCATTTTCCGATCTTTCATTTATTATACCCTGAACAGCACCTTCACCCACATTTTTTATTGCCGCCAGACCAAACCGGATTTTTCCATTGGATACCGCAAATTTTACATTGCTCTCGTTAATATCCGGAGGCAATACCTCGATCCCCATGCTCTTACACTCGTGCACGTATTGGGATACCTTTTCACTGCTTCCTAAAAAGCTGTTAAGCAAGGCAGCCATAAATTCCACAGGATAGTAATACTTCAGCCAGGCTGTCTGGTAGCCGATAACGGCATATGCGGCAGCATGGGATTTGTTAAAGGCATAACTGGCAAAATCCATCATTTCATCAAAAATTTTATTGGCTGTGGCCTCGTCGATTCCATTGCGGATCGCTCCACTGACAAGAACATTTCCTTCCTCGTCGGTAATACCATAAATGAAGTTTTTCCGCTCCTGTTCCATGACACTGTGCTTCTTCTTGGACATAGCCCTTCGCACAAGGTCGGAACGTCCCGTGGAATATCCTCCGAGATCACGCACAATCTGCATGACCTGTTCCTGGTAAACCATACATCCGTAGGTTACGTCCAATATACTTTCCAGCAGAGGATGGTGGTATTTTACCTCCGCAGCATTATTCTTATTCCGGATGTACCGGGGTATCTGATCCATAGGACCCGGTCTGTAAAGGGAAATTCCGGCGATAATATCCTCTAGGGAAGAGGGCTGCAGTTCCTTCATGAACTGGGTCATTCCGCCGCTTTCCAACTGAAACACTCCCGCAGTCTTTCCTTCGCTGATCATTTTGAATACATTGGAATCATCCATTTCCAGCCTGTCAATATCCACTTTTATCTGATGATCTTTTTCGATAAGGTCAACGGCATCCCTGATTACAGTCAATGTCCGAAGGCCCAGGAAGTCCATTTTCAACAATCCCAGTTCCTCTAGCAATCCCATGGGAAATTGGGTAGTTATACTGTCTTCATTCCGGGAAAGAGGTACATACTCCCGGATGGGTTCTTTCGATATTACCACACCGGCAGCATGGGTAGAAGCATGTCTTGGCATCCCTTCCAAAAGCCGGGCGGTGTCAATGAGTTCCGTTATAATGACATCATTTTCATATCGCTGTCTCAGCTCGGGATTCAACTCCAACGCCTTATCAATGTTAATTCCCAACTGAAACGGAATCATTTTGGCTATACTATCCACTTCATTGTAGGGAATATCCAGTGCCCGTCCCACGTCCCGGATGGCGGCTCTGGCAGCCATGGTTCCGAAGGTAACAATCTGCGCAACCCGGTCTTCCCCGTATTTGCGTACAACATAATCAATAACTTCCTGCCTTCTTTCGAAGCAAAAGTCAATATCAATATCCGGCATGCTGATTCTTTCAGGATTCAGAAACCGTTCAAAAAGCAAGTTATACTTCAATGGGTCGATGTTGGTAATCCCCAGAGTATAGGCAACCAGGCTTCCTGCTGCCGAACCTCTTCCCGGGCCTACCATAATTCCGTTGTCCTTTGCATACTTTATAAAGTCCCAAACAATGAGGAAGTAATCCACGTACCCCATCTGTTTGATGACTCCCAGTTCGAATTCCAACCTTTCTACCTTTTGTTCATCACAGTTTTCACCGTATAACCGCCGAAGCCCCTGATAGCACCAGTCCCTCAGGTACTCGAAGGGATCGGCATCCTCAGGAACCTTATATTCCGGAAGGTGCAATTTGTTAAATTCCAGTTCAACATTGCATCTTTCCGCAATCTTCAGTGTATTTTCCATTGCCTCCGGAATATTTTTAAACAGTTCCCACATTTCCTCCTGCGTTTTTATATAGACTTCTTCCGTGGAAAACCGCATTCGATTCTCGTCATTTATATTTGTACCCGTCTGTATGCACAAAAGAATATCATGGGCTTTGGAATCCTCCCGGCGCAAATAGTGAGCATCATTTGTAGCTACCATGGGTATGCCGAGTTCTTTACTAAGCCGCATCAATTGCTGGTTTACAAGATTTTGTTCCTCAATACCGTTAATCTGCAGCTCCAGATAGAAGTTATCCCGACCAAATATATTGTTTAAGCGCAGCGCAGTATCCTTTGCCTTTTCATAATCATTACGAAGCAGGGCCTTGGGCACATCTCCGGATAGGCATGCACTCAGGGCAATAATTCCCTCACTATACTTTTCCAACACCTCAAAATCTATCCTGGGCTTGTAATAATAACCTTCGGTAAAACCGATGGATACGATTTTCATCAGATTTTTATATCCGGTCATGTCCCTGGCCAACAACACAAGATGGCCCTGATCCGAGTCCAGACCCGGCTGCTTATCCAGCCGGCTTCTTCTTGCCGTATATACCTCGCACCCTAAGATGGGTTTTATTCCATTTTTCACTGCTTCCTTATAAAAATCAATAACTCCATACATTACACCATGGTCAGTAATGGCAACGCTTTTCATTCCAAGTTCCTTAACCCTGCCAATAAGGTCTTCCACGCGGTTTGCTCCATCCAGAAGGCTATATTCGGTGTGAACATGTAAATGCACAAAATCTTTCATGTAGGTCCCTCGCTTTACTTGTGGCTATAGGATAAAGCTGAATCCGCACTTCCACTCCATAAGTTCGGAGGATATGCCCCGGATAAAGCACCTGGAAACGTCCTCGTATCTTACCCAGCTCCTTTTTATCCACTTCAACATAAAGTATGTAAATCAAAATTTTCTCCATATATTATTCTATTATAACATAAAAGGACAAATGGAGGAATCGGTTTGTCCTTTTCATCCTTTGTCCTTATTTTTATCTATTGCCTATCCAAAGGTCGGTGAAACTATAACTTCATCTATAGCGTACCCAGCCGCTTTTTTACCTTGATTGTTGATGTGGCTGGAATAGCGCGTTTCATACTCTGCTTCCTCTTTTATTTTTCTATGAGGAGTCTATCCTTTTGCTACACCCTTCGTTAAGACAATGGAGGGCCCGCCAAAAGATGAAGTACTATTTTCACTCTCTCTTAAAAGTCGCACGTTTCTGCCACGCACAAATTCCCTTCCTCGGAAAGATCTATTTCATAATAACTGTTTAACTTATTGCCTTTTTTGTCATAAATCACACGCACTACAGGTTTAGAAGAGTTTTCCCTTCCGGTACTGACTACCAATCCTTTTTCACCGGTGTTGAGAATAACTCCGGTACCTGCCGGATACTTTGCTATGCTCTTAACAAAGTGCTCCAATATATTTTTATCAAAATGAGAGGCAGCAACCGTTGTAATATATTCAATTACCTCATGAGGCTTTAGCCTATTTCTGTACACTCGGTCCGAGGTAAGAGCATCATAGACGTCGGCAACAGCCACGATCCTCGCACACTCATGTATGTTTTCACCCTTTAGTCCAAGAGGATATCCGCTTCCGTCAAATCGCTCATGGTGAGTAAGGGCGATACAGGCAGAAACGACACTGATGGAATTGTATTTCTTTAGAATTTCATATCCGGACCCAGCATGCTTTTTAATTTCCTCGAACTCCTTCTCTGTCAACTGTGAGGGTTTCTTTAAAACTTGCTCCGGTACTCTTAGCTTACCAATATCATGAAGTAAAGCGCCCATTCCTAATTCCTTCAGACGGAATTTATTGTATCCCATACGAATTCCAATGATAATCGATAGTACACAAACATTGACACAATGTTCAAAAGTATAATCGTCCATGGACTTTATATCCGCCAGATTAACAATCATATCCTTGCTATGGAAAAGCTCATCTACAATCTTCTCCAATGTCTTATTCATAGTACTCATATTCATAGCTGTCTGCGCTGTTCCATAACTCTTCATCAACTTCTTGATCTGGCCCCTGGCACTTACTCTGGTTTCCTCACAGATAGCATCTTTGATATCAATCCCTTCCGATATCTCATCTTCAATATACAACTCCGTAAATCCGTTTTCTTTTAAACGAATGAAATAAAACTCGTTCAGTTCTACTCCTCTGTTAAGCAAAACCCTTCCGTTCTCATCAAAGACCGTTTTCGCCAGGATGGATCCAGGGACTATCTTTTCTAAAGCTATCCTACGCATTATATCCTCCTACGGACCTGCCATTCTAGTGCTAAAGTCTTATTCCCTTTTGAGCATCTGTGTTTTTTTCCCTAAAGACAAGTATTATAATTCGACATTTTTCAATATATTCCCTGCATAAAATTGACATTTTTCTTAGATTAGTACCTTTTTAGGTCTATAGACCTAAAAAGGTACTAGACCTCAGGCCTAGTACCTTAAATTTAGATTTTTGAGTTTCACTTTAGGGTCGGTAAAAAAGATGAAGCAATATTTTCACTCCTCCTTAGTTATAAAGCAATGGCTTAACCATGGAGAGCACATTCTCCTGAAGAACTTTCAACTTACTATCCGCGTTATTGAAAGTATCTGCTGATACACCATAATATATTTTAATTTTTGGCTCTGTACCCGAAGGTCTTATACAGAACCAGGAACCGTCCTTCATTTCAAAATATAAAACATCTGATTCCGGCAAGGTCAGCGCTGATTTCTCTCCTACAGTAAAATCTACACGTTCACCCACCAGATAATCTCTTACGGCAGCGACTTCAGATCCATTAAAGTTTTGTGGCTTATCCATCCGCAGTTTTTCCATGGCTCCTTTAATCCTTTCCACGCCCTCTTTTCCTGCCAGCGTAAAGGAATTGATTCCTTCCAGGGAATATCCATATTTCTGGAAGATTTCCTGGAGGCCTTCATACAGCGACATATTTCTGGATCTATAGTAAGCCGCCATTTCAGCAATGAGCATGCTGGCCACTACGCCATCCTTATCTCTAACAAAGGTTCCCGCCAGATAACCGTAGCTTTCTTCAAATCCGAAGAGATATTTCTTGCTGCCAAACTCATCCTGGAGCTTGATCTGTTCCCCGATAAATTTGAAGCCTGTAAGGACTTCTACCAGTTCGATGTCATAATGCTTTGCAATAGCCCTTGAAAGTTCTGTTGTTACAATGGTCTTTACTACAAAGCCATTGGATGGAAGAGCTCCTTTTTCCTTTTTCTGTGACAGGATGTATTCCAGCAGCAAGCAGCCCGTTTGATTTCCTGTTAAAACCACGTATTCTCCTTCTGCATTTCTTACCACTACCCCGACTCTGTCGCAGTCTGGGTCCGAACCGATAATGAGGTCGACGTTCTCCTTTTTCGCCAACTCGATAGCAATTTTAAAAGCATCCTTTTCTTCCGGGTTTGGCGATTTCACTGTAGAAAATGCCGGATCTGGTTTCTCCTGCTCTTTTACTACAATCACATTCTTGAAGCCAATTTCGTCCAAAATGCGCCGTACAGGCTTGTTCCCTGTACCGTGAATAGGCGTATAAATAATTTTGAAGCTATCGCCGACCTTTGCGGCTATATCCGGGTTAATAGTCAGCGTTTTCAGTTTTGCTATATACGCATCATCCACTTCTTTTCCTACGATTTGAAGCAAGCCTTCCTGGATGGCTTGGTCCTTTTCCACCACATTGACTTTCGTGATGTCCGTAATTCTGTTGATTTCTTCCAGGACTGCCGTGGATGCGTCCAGCGGCAGTTGGCCTCCGTCCTCACCATACACCTTGTAGCCATTATATTCCTTTGGGTTGTGGCTAGCAGTAACCACAATTCCCGCGATGGCGCCAAAATACCTGACAGCAAAGGAAAGTTCGGGCGTAGGCCGCAGTTCATCAAATAAATACGCCTTAATACCGTTACCCGCAAAAACCTTAGCCGCTTCCAGGGAAAACTCCGGTGATTTAAAGCGAGAATCATAGGCGATGGCAATTCCTCTCTTCCTTGCAGCTTCCCCCTGCTTTGCTATGTAATTAGCCAGCCCCTGAGATGCTTTTCGGACTGTATAGATATTAATTCTGTTAGTACCTGCATCGATGATGCCTCGAAGCCCTCCCGTTCCGAATTCCAGATCCCGATAGAATCTTTCTTCGATTTCTTTGGGGTCATTTTCAATAGCCTTCAGTTCTTCCTTTGTGTCTTTATCAAAATATTCATTTTCCAGCCAAAATTTGTAGGTTTGCATACTATCCATATTGATCCTCCTAATGCAAGTTCATATGCTGTTTAGTATACCACAAAAGTTTTTGTATAAAAATATACTTTGTGAAAATTTATACATAAATTGAAAAGCCCCTCTATACTGTAAAATGATTAACAGGGGCCTTTTCACAAGATATCTATCATTGCTGCCTTTGCACCTGGTTGATATACCAGTTCCCGCTTGTTTTCAGAATCTGCATTTCTTCCTGGTAGTTGGAAGCGCTAAATTTAGGGTCTGTTACAGAAGATACTACAGCAACTACAAAGACTTCCTCCTCTGTAATCCTGCTGACCCGGATACTGACGATATTCTCCAACTTTTGTTGGATAAAACCCGCCAACTCACCATTTTCAATCTCCCTCCGGGATTCCCCTGTCGTAATCTCCAGGAGCCTCTTCCTGTCACCGGCATACTCTGCCCGAATATAATCGGTTACCAACTTTTTAATGGTTTCCTCTTCCGGGTGGCCTTTTATATCCTGGGGATTAGGATAAATTTCTGCCGATTTCACCCATCCCTCTACAATAACCGGAGATACGGTCCTCACTTTTGCCCAACCCGGCACCGTCTTTTCATTACTGACCTCAACCACCTCCAAGTCCGCATATCCTGTCCCTGCCAGCACCTTGGACTTCTCATCCGCTGACTCATAGACCCTTGCCCCTTTCCCAATAAATTTACTAAACAGGATTGCCTTCGGTGTATTTGTTACTGTTCGGTTTCCTTGAGATTCTCCACTAGTATCCGATCGATAAAGAATTTCCGGACTAATACCGAATGTGTCATATTTTACGATTTCAAACATCCCTGCCTTAAAACTCTCGTCAGTATTTATCATCCGAACTGATGCCACAGCATTTCCCATCCAACCGGAGTTATAAAAGTATGCCCCTCTTAACTCCGTCATCCCTTCTTTTTGTGCATCGTATACGGCTAAACCCAACTCTTGTCCTGAAATCATCCTCTCCATGAATATCTTTCTACCATCGGGGGATAATTGAAGCGTCAAAAAGTCTTCTGTGGTAGCACCTGGAATCTTTACATGGGATACGCTTTGAGTCTTAAAATTCAATATCCCGATTGTTCCATCCTCCCCTTGATAAATAACAAAATCCTTATAAAGCTTGGCACCTTCCATGATCTTGATTTTGTTGTCAAGCAGCGTTTGCTTTCCTTTGTCCGCATTAAACTTTGATAACTCTCCATTATGCACAAAAACTGCAGTCCGGTCCTGGGCAGAGATAAAGATCGGAGTAAAGTATACGGAAACCTTTAAATCCACTTTTCCAGTTATGCTATCCATAAAGACCAAAGCGCCATCTGCATAGAAAGCAATCTTGCCCTCGTCGCTGATAAAAATCTTATGGATCTTCTTTAAACCTTGAGACTTTACAATCAGTATCGCCTTACTGCTTGTATCATAAACGAGAATATCCGGCGGGGTTTCTTTACCTGCCAGAATATAATACCTCCCATTCGGAGACCATCCATCTACCGTATTCGCCAGGTTTTGCCGGGTAATTTCCCTATACTTCCCCGTCTCAGTATTAACTACATAGACTGGCTTGGCAATGTATCCATCTGCCGCGCCACCATAATACGCATTTCCTATTACAACAAACCGGCCCTCCGGGCTGAACTTCAGGTTACTGATTTCATCGCCCTGGAGCCCTGTTGCCTTCATGTCTTTCAGGTATGCCACCCGATAGATATGGCCGTCCTTATATCCGATGAGCGATGTAGCACTTCGTAAAAACACTTTATCCTTATCCGCATACACAATATTCCAGGGAGAGACCCCCATTCCCTCCTCATTCAGTTCCTTTACCAGAACCTCATCAGTTTTTCCTGCAACATTTCCATCCTTTTCAGCACCTAGTACGTCTACGATATTATTATCTTGGGCGTTACGGTTTTGAAGTACCGATGCTATACCATCAGCCAGCTTGCCAACAGTAGCAGGATTCACTGCCAGTATAAAGATCACAATAAATACTCCAGCGATGGGAATAAGAACTTTGGGTTGTGGTATACGCTTTCTGATCATTCTTCCGACCCTGTATTTATGGATATCTCCTGAATACCTTTTTTCATCAATCTGACTTACGATCGCCGCCACAGGAATATTTGGGAGACGACGTTCCTCCTGAAGAAATTCCAGCACTTCTGCATCTTCCTCCATCAATTTCCGGCAGCACGGACATCCCTCCATATGTTGCTCAAACTCTTGCCTGCTTTCCGTACTCAAAATTCGATCATTATACTTTTGAATAAACTCCATATCAAACTTACATTTCATAGCTTTCACCACCCAATTTCCCTTCTCCGTATAGTTTACTCAGCTTACTGCGTCCCCTAAAGATTTTCATCTTCACTGCATCGGGAGATGTCTTGCAGATTTCACCGATTTCCTTCAGGGAAAAGCCGTGGAAATACCGCAATACCATCATGGTTCTCGTTTCTTCGTTCAGCGCATTAAACATTTTTGCAATCATTTCATGCTGAGCACGGTTTTCCATGTATGCCTCAGGCGACTGACTCTCTATCGCTGCATGGCTCTCTGTAAGTTCCTCTGTTTTGATTCCTTTCCGTTTGCGGAAGTCCTTTAGCGTATTAATCGCAACACGAAAAATCCACGTAGAGAAATTCCATCGGTCATCGTATTTATAGAGGTTGTTATATACTTTGATAAAGACTTCCTGTGCAAGGTCCTCTGCGTCTTCCCTGCTGATATTCATCTTATATAAAAAAGAATATATCCTGGAGTAGTATTTGTTAACCAGGCTGGAAAAACTCTGTACGTCCCCCTCCAGTATCCTGCAAATCAGTTCCTTGTCTTCGTTCATGTTGCTCCTCCAATATCCGGCCGGGTATTGATTATTTTGTCCTTCTATCCTTTTATACGATTTTATTTTATATCGGTAACGGAAACAAGCAAAAAAAGAAAGGTCCGCACAGACCTTTCTTTCTTATATCATTTATAATATTATACAAATCAACCCTCCACTGCCTTCGTTAATGATCTTCTGCAGGGTTTCCTGGAGCTTCAGTTGTGCATCCTCCGGCATCCTGTAGAGTTTATTGTGAAGTCCTTCACTGACCAGCTCATGCAAGGATTTTCCGAAGATATTGGATTCCCATATCTTTCTCGGGTCGTTTTCAAACTCCCTCAGCAGGTAATTTACAAGCTCTTCCGATTGCTTTTCGGTTCCTACCAATGGTGCAATTTCCGTTTCTATATCTGCACGAATCAAGTGGATGGATGGAGCGCTGGCACGCAGCTTAACACCAAACCGGCTGCCCTGCTTCACAATTTCGGGCTCCTCCAGAGACATTTCCTCCATCTGCGGCGTTACAATACCGTAGCCCTTCAATTTAACCTCATGCAGTGCAAATTCCACTTTTTCATATTCCTTCTTGATTCTGGCCAAGTCTCTCATCAGGCTCATGAGCTTATGCTCGCCTTCGATTTCAAGACCTGTAGATTCACTGAGTATTCGGTAGAATAATCCGTCAGCCGCACTCAGGTCAACCAATATATCGCCTTCGCCCAGGCTAATCCTGTCGACGTAAGCCTTTTTAATGAAATCATACTCGGAAAAATCGCCGACTGCTGATTTTACCTCCCGGATTTTCCTTACATTCTTAAAGGTATCCCTAATGGCATTAATAGTATCCACCTTGAGCCAGTGGTCATCCTCAAGCGCTTCAATCCATCTGGGAATATTTACCCCAATTTCGCAGACAGGGAATTCAAACAGTACCCTCTCCATGATGGTATGCACATCTTCAATTCTGAGCTGCGCGCAGTTGGTGTTAATAACAGGCGTCGAGTACTTGACCTCCAGTTCCTCTTTCAGTCTTACAGTTTCACTGTCAAAAGGTTTTGTAGAGTTAAGAAGGATTATAAACGGCTTGTTAATCCTCTTCAACTCACTAATAACCCGCTCCTCCGCTTCCAGGTATTCTTCCCGGGTCAGATCGGTTATGCTGCCATCCGTAACAACTACAAGACCAATGGTAGAGTGCTCGTTGATTACCTTACGCGTGCCGATTTCAGCCGCTTCCTCAAAAGGAATCTGGTGATCGAACCAAGGTGTTGTTACCATACGCGGTGCATTGTTTTCCATATGCCCAAGAGCACCTTTTACCAGATATCCAACGCAGTCTACAAGCCTTACCTTTAACTGTACGTTTTCATCGATAATGATTTCTGCCGCCTCATTGGGTATAAACTTCGGTTCTGTTGTCATGATAGTACGTCCTGTGGCACTCTGGGGAAGTTCATCCTTGGCCCTCTCCCTGCGGTATCCATTTTCGATATTGGGTATTACCAACAGGTCCATAAATTTCTTTATGAAGGTTGATTTACCCGTTCTAACAGGACCTACCACTCCTATGTAAATATCTCCTTGCGTCCTTTCAGCTATTTGCTGGTATATATTGTGCTTTTCCACCCGCAAACCCCCCTTGTTTTATTACGACAGCCTTTACGGCCAATATATGTACAACATCACCTTGTACTCAATATAAGTATATTTACTATTTTTCCTTCGTAGAACAAAAAAATAAATAAAAAAAGTGAGCAGTTTCTGCTCACTTTCGCACTTTTTACCTTTTACCAGAGGCTATTCTGGTAAACCTCTTCAATTTCATGTTTCTTGTCCCTGGACATCAGGGAGGCAACCGCTTCTCTCGCATCTTTTCCATTAAAAAGAATATTGTAGGCCTCCGTCGTAATAGGCATTGAGATATCCATCTTTGCAGCCAGCTGGTAAGCAGCTTTTGTGGTTGTTACACCTTCTACCACCATCTTGATTTCATCCAGCGTTTCCTGCAATGTTTTACCCTGTCCGATGAGAATTCCCGCCCGTCTGTTTCTACTGTGCATACTGGTACAGGTAACAATCAAATCGCCAACCCCTGCAAGTCCTGCAAATGTTTGCTTTTTAGCTCCCATAGCCACTCCCAGGCGTGTAATTTCCGTTAACCCCCTGGTCATCAGAGCCGCCTTGGTATTATCGCCATAGCCCAATCCGTCGGAAATTCCGGCACATAGGGCGATTACATTTTTTATAGCTCCTCCAAGTTCAACACCCACAATATCGGGATTGGTATATACTCTGAAGCCCGGTGACATGAATACATCCTGTACATATTCTGCTACGCTGATATCCTCACAAGCTGCCACATAGGCGGAGGGTATGCCCTTTCCCAACTCTTCTGCATGGCAAGGACCTGAAAGAGCTACGGGAATCGCCTGTGGAATCTCCTCTTTTATCACTTCGGACAACCTTAGCCCTGTTCCGTCTTCCAGCCCCTTTGAAAAGCAGGCGAATATTTTTCGATCGGTTATGTACTTGGAAATGGCTTTAGCATTTTGCCGTATGGTTTGCGAGGGAATGACCATTACAACCATTTCCGTATCCTTAAGAGACTCTTCAAGATCGTTTGTACAAACAACATTTTCAGGAACCCGGACGCCGGGAAGTTTATCCTTCTGCTCTCTCAGGCTATTTATCATATCCACTTCCTCTTTCAGGAAGGACCACATCGTAACATCATGTCCATTCTTGGATAGAAGAACCGAAACTGCTGTTCCCATGCTGCCTGCTCCAATAACTGAAACCTTTATTCCCATAATAACCTCCCGTGTATTAATTGAAAATGGAAAATTGAGAATTGAAAATTAAAATGCCCTGGAGAAATAGCCCGTCAATTCCTTATTTTAATTCTCCATTCTCCATTTTCAATTCTCCATTTTCAATTCTCCATTTTCAATCGCTCTTTTTGCTTCCGAGTTTTGATTCCGTCCCTTTTACCAGGCGCTCTATATTCCCAAGGTGTCTGTATATAGCCAGGATCGCCAGGATTAGAGCAAAAACAACAAACTGTGTTCCTTTGTTAAAAACCAGTCCCATTACAGGAAATAATGCAGAACCGACAACAGAGCCCAGGGAAACATACCTTGTAATAGCAACAAGAATAACAAAGATCCCCAGCAGAATCAGCCCGATTTTCCAATCCATCATCAGTACAACTGCAAAGGATGTAAAGATTCCCTTTCCACCCTTAAACCCGAAATATAAAGGCCAATTATGACCTGCAATGGCACCCACGCCTCCCAGCATCAGACCACTGGCGTCTCCTGTTATAAGCTGGCCGATCAAGCAGGCAATAACACCTTTCAATACATCGCCAATTCCCACCAGGGCAGCTGCGGTTTTGCCAAGAGTTCTCAATGTGTTTGTGGCTCCGGCATTTCCACTTCCATGCTTTCTTACGTCCATACCATAAATTTTTCCTACGATCAGTGAAGTATTGGCACTTCCCAGAAGATATCCGATGACCCCGGTCAAAATCAATTTCACGATTTCCATCTATATAACCTCCCAATAAAGTAAAGAGCGTTGTCAGTTGACAACTACCGGCTTTTAGAAATTATGAAACAGCCGGTAACGTTTTTATTACTCATCGCCTTTTTCTCTATGAATAAAGCGAATCGGGGTACCCTCAAACCCAAAACTCTTTCTCAGGTGGTTTTCGAGATACCTTACGTAGGAATAGTGTAACAATTCTATATTATTTACAAAAATAACAAAGGTTGGGGGTTTTACAGCAGCCTGTGTCATATAGTATATTTTTAATCTCTTTCCCTTATCGGAAGGCGGCTGAACCATAGCGACGGCTTCGCTCACCAAATCATTGAGCATCCCGGTTGAGATCCTGAGAGCAGCCTGATTTGCCACATATTTGATCAGTTCAAAGAGTTTGTTGACCCTTTGTCCCGTTTTCGCCGATATGAACACTACCGGTGCATACGTCATGAAACCAAGCTTTTCATGTACCACTTTCCTGTACTCTTCCAGAGTTCCCGTTTCCTTTTCTATGAGATCCCATTTGTTAACTACAATAATACAAGCCTTGCCCTGGTCATGAGCATAACCCGCAATTTTCGTATCCTGTTCCGTGACACCATCCTCAGCGTCAATCAAAATCAGGCATACATCCGCCCTTTCAATCGCTGTCCAGGAACGAAGCGTACTATACCGCTCAATATTCTCATGGATTTTACTCTTCCTTCGAATACCGGCAGTATCAATAAATACATATTCATCCTCTTCGTATTTAAAATAAGTATCAATGGCATCTCTTGTGGTTCCAGCCACATCGCTTACGATAACCCTGTCTTCGCCCAGGATTTTATTAATCAAAGAGGATTTTCCTGCATTCGGTTTCCCTATCACAGCAACTTTTATGACATTCTCATCGTAATCATCCTGATCCACTTCCGGGAAGTACTTATATACCTCGTCCAGCAGGTCTCCCATCCCAAGACCGTGTACCGAGGATATCGCCATCAAATCACCGATGCCCAAATTATAAAATTCATAGCATTCCGCAGGCATTTCACCTACCCGGTCCACCTTATTTACTGTAAGTATGACCGGTTTGTTAGCTTTCCGCAGCAGTGTGGCAACTTCCTTATCGGAAGCAGTCATTCCATCTTTAGCATCTACCATGAAAATAATAACGTCCGCAGTCTCGATGGCTACCTCAGCCTGCCTTTTCATCTGCTGCATGATCTGATCTTCCGAGTAAGGTTCGATACCCCCTGTATCGATCAGGGTAAATTTTCTCCCTCTCCATTCAACTTCCGTATAGATCCTGTCACGGGTTACACCGGGTGTATCCTCTACAATGGATATACGTTTTCCTGCGACATAGTTGAAAAAAGTAGACTTCCCTACATTCGGTCTTCCAACTACCGCGACTATCGGCTTTGCCAAATCTTCTACCTCCTTTAGTTATCAAAACTGTTCCTGGTTCCCGGCTGCCGTTTCCTGGTTTTACAGGAGTACTTTATAGAAGCACCCCAAAACAATCGACAGCTAGGAACTGATAACCAGTACCGCATTCACAATTCTGTCCTTCTATTATATCTCGATTCCCAGTATCTTTTCAACAAAGTCTTTTCCGTTGTTTTCCACCGGGGTTATTTTGATATTCAACCTTTGCTCCAGCATTTCTAGGGTATAATTATCCAGGAGCACACTCTCTCCCGAGCGCAGCATGGATTTACAGAGCAGCAGTTCTTCCCCCAGTTCCTCTCCTGAAAGCTGCGAGACCAGGTCCGTACCTGTCAATAAGCCGGTTACAGTAACATTTTCCCCAAAATAATTATTTTTTATTTCAAATACGTTTACTCTAACATGATCAAACTTTTGCTCTACAGCCTTTGCTAACTCTTTAATAAAGCGATAAACGGAAATTCCGGTTGCAATACTGATGCTCCTCTTTTTCTCAGCCCTATCCAAATCTCCCAGTTCCTTAAGAAATTCATAGACCTCATGCTGCAAAACAGCAACCAGTCCAACTCCATTTTCAATCTGGGGAAAATCCTCATAGTCCTCATACCGGGGCAGTTCTCTCTCCGCCATAATATAAAACTCATCGGCAATGTATACGACTCTGGATTGATACCGATTCAGGTACTTTTGCTGCCATTCCTCCACCTGGTCAATAAGTTGGGAGGAAGACTGGCTGTCATAGGGTATTAATCGGGCTAACCCTTCCCTATGCCTTGTAATGCCTACCGGTACAATCGAGATACTGTTAACTCCCGGATATAACCCTGCAAGGTCCTGAATACTTCTATCCAACTCAGCACCATCATTCACTCCTCTACAGGAAACAATCTGACAATTCACTGTAATTCCTGCATCCACCAGTTTTTGAATTCGGTTCATGACATTCCCGGCAAACCTGTTTTTTAGCATCCGTTCCCTTAGTTCCGGGTTGGTTGTGTGTACAGATACATTGATGGGCGACATATGGTATTTTATAATTCGATCAATATCGCTATCCTTCATATTTGTCAGGGTCACATAGTTCCCCATAAGGAAAGACAGTCTGGAATCATCATCCTTAAAATACAACGTGTCTCTCATTCCTTTTGGCAGCTGATCGATAAAACAAAAAATACATTGATTGGTACAGCTTTTTGCATCATCCAACATGGAATTTTCAAACTCGATTCCAATGTCCTCATATTGTTCCTTCTCGATTTCTATTTCCCAGATGTCGCCATCTTCCTTCTGAACCTCCAGAAGAAGCTCTTCCTCAGCAATAAGAAAACGATAGTCAAATATATCTTCAATCTCCTTGCCGTTGATGGAGAGAATCTTGTCCCTGGATTCAATTCCTGCTTCTTCTGCAATACTTTCCGGCAGTACACATTGTACTTCGATTACTTTACCCTTGTTTTTTTCCTTCACCCCAGATACCTCCTTCCATTTTATTCTGTAAAAAAACACTTTTGGCCTGATAAAGCAAAAAGCAGCGGTTTATAACCTGCTGCTTTTTGCTTTATCTAAAAATTATTTAGCTTCTACCTTTATAACTTCTTTACCATCATAAAAACCGCATTCCTTACATACTCTATGAGGTAATTTAAAGCTATGGCACTGTGGGCATTTAGCTAACCCAGGTACAGATAACTTCCACTGAGACCTTCTCATACCGGTTCTCTGTTTTGACCATTTACGCTTTGGATTTGCCATTTATATCACCTCTTTCATTGTTTAATTATTGAAAAAGTTTTTTAAAACTTCCATTTGCGGGTTAATAGTTTCTTCCCTGCACTCACAACTTTTTTCGTTACGGTTGCATCCACACTGAGGGCAGTACCCCTTGCAATCCGGAGCGCAAAGCTGTCTCATCGGTAGATTCAGCAGTATATTGTCCGTAAAGGCTTTATCCAGTTCAATAAAATTACCTTCAAAGGTATAAGACTCGTCATTCTTCTGTTCTCCAGCTTCAACGAAATCTTCCTGTACATCAATATCCAAGCTTGCTTCTATATCCCTGAGACATCTGAAGCACTTAGCCGAATAGCAGGTCTTTAACCGGCCTTTCAGCTTTAGTATGCCGCTAAAGTTTTCCACACGCCCTTGAAAAGTTACCGGACATTCAAATATGTACCCCTCTACAAGGGAATTTAAATCCGGCATCTTCTCGTTGAATGTTATTTCTAAAGATGCGCCATGGGTCTTTGCAATATCGGAAATATTAACTCTCATTATGCACCTCTCAAAACCGACAAATGATATTATACTAAGTTATGCAGGTTTTGTCAATAATTCAGTAAAATTAAAATGATATACTTTGTTTATTCCCAATTTCACTATTGTGTATACCAAAACCCGAATGGCAGATGAAGTTATATTTTCACCGCACCTATATAAATAAAACGCCAGGACGATCGCCTGACGTTTTTATTTCAGCAGGATCTTATCTGAATTTGTTTCTTCTCAGGAACGTAGGAATATCCAACTCGTCCCCTGAATTTGCAGGAGCACTGTTTGTGTTTGTTGGAGTAGCTATTGTTGAAGTTGTTGGCCTTTCTGGTGTTGCGTGTACCTTCTCGGAGGGCTTGTCCGATTTCTTCAGAACTGAATTCCTTTCAAATCCTGTAGCAATCACAGTAATAAGAATCTCATCCTTCAGGTTCTCATCAATAACAGCACCCACGATAATATTTGCGTCCGGGTCTGCAGACTTCTGTACCAATTCCGCAGCAATATTCACCTCGAACAGTCCCAGGTCCGGTCCTCCGGTAATGTTCAGCAGAACTCCCCTCGCACCCTCAATGGAAGTTTCCAGGAGGGGGCTCTGAATGGCCAGTCTTGCCGCTTCTTCCGCCTTGCTTTCTCCCGAAGCTCTTCCCACACCCATATGGGCCAGGCCTGTATTCACCATAATGGTTTTAACATCAGCAAAGTCAAGGTTAATCAAACCAGGAACAACGATAACATCGGATATACCCTGTACACCCTGTCGTAGAACATCATCTGCAATTCTGAAAGCGTCCACAATGGATGTCTTCTTTTCAGCAACCTGTAGTAATCTGTCATTGGGAATGGTAACGAGAGTATCCACTGCCGCCTTGAGGTTTTCTATCCCTCTTTCTGCAAACTGTGCTCTTTTCCTTCCTTCGAATAAAAAGGGTCGTGTGACAACACCCACGGTCAGGATTCCCATTTCCTTGGCAATCTGTGCTACAACAGGAGCCGCACCTGTTCCGGTTCCGCCTCCCATGCCCGCAGCAACAAATACCATATCGGCACCCTTTATTGCCTCAGCAATTTCGTCTCTACTCTCATTGGCAGCTTTTTCTCCTACATCAGGATTTGCTCCTGCGCCTAAGCCTTTTGTAAGCTTGTCCCCAATCTGAATCTTCGTGTTTGCCTTGGAAAGGAGTAAAGCTTGTTTATCGGTGTTGATTGCAATAAACTCAACACCGCGCAGCCCTGCATCTATCATCCTGTTGACGGCATTGTTCCCGCCGCCGCCTACACCAATAACCTTTATTTGCGCAAAGTTATCCATTTCCATATCAAAATCCAACAATTTCAAGTCCCCCTTTTACTCCTGACTTATCCTTTGTAAACATTACCGCAAAAACCCATTGAACATTTAATCAACAGCCGTTACAATTTTTGCCTTAAATAATCATATATTATTTTCAAATTTTTAGCAACCATACTCTGCACATTTCTTCAATTTGCAATTTACCCATCTCATCCCTCACTGTGAAGGAAACCGGATAATTTGACTGTTAGAACGCCGGCCCTGTAAATCACAAATTGAATGCTATGACATGTATATAGTTTATCGTATACTGCTGGTGTTTTGTTTAGTAGTCTCTATACTGTCAGAACAAATTTCTGAGGAAATTTGCTATTTTTTCTCCGATGCCTTCACGAGCTGTTTTTGAATCTTTCTTCCTTTCCGGAGTATTTGCCTCCACCATAACGGAATCCTTACAGTGCGCTGCAACATATTTGATCATGCCAGCGCAGGTGGAATGTTCCAATTTGATACCCGCATTGCCTTTTAGTGAAACAATTCTCACCGGAACTTGAAAAACTTCCTGGGCCAATTCCACAGCTCCATCAAAAAAGGAAATTCCCCTTCCCGTAAGAACAATACCCGGTATGTCGTTTTCGTCAATACCTGCTGTCTGCAGCTGCTCTTTGCAAAGTGAAAATATCTCATACACCCTTGCTTCAACAATTTCAACCATTTGCGATATCTTTACACTCTTTTTCGTACTATCGCCGATATCGCTTACTAGCTCTTCCTGATCATATTTTATCAAGGATGTCAGAGCCAGATCGTACTGTTTCTTAAACTTTTCCGCTTCACCAAAGGGTATCTTCAAACCAATGGCGATATCATTGGTTATGTGTTCTCCTCCCACCGGCAAAGCTCCAGTAAATAGTAGATTATTATTTCTTATAATCGTAATGTCCGTTGTTTCTCCACCTACGTCGATTAAAAGTACTCCCATTTGCCTTTCGTCCTGTGTCAACAGCATACTTCCCGTAGCCAGGCTCTCAATCACAAGTCCTTCTATCTTCACTCCGGCTTTTTCCATACACTTCATGATATTATGAACGGATGCGGACTTGGCTAATACCAGATCTGCATCAATTCCAAGCATTGATGCCGTCATTCCCACCGGGTCTATAATGCCGTCATTGCTGTCGACCTTATATTGCCTTGGTATTACATCGATTATGTAGTTCCCCTCCGGAATGAGGGTTTTTCGGACCTTCTCAAGCAAATCAGCCACATCCTGCTCCGTAACTTCCCGTTTTCCCGCGGCTAAGTTAATCCAGCTCTGTTGAGTCATAACGGAGAGGTGAACGCCGGATATATTTACATAGGCTGATTTTATCTTCATTTCAGCCATGGCCTCAGCCTGTCCTACGGCAGCTTTTATGGATGCGGACATACTTTCTATATCAACAATAGTTCCTTTCTTCACTCCAGAGCATACCTCAAATCCCTTGCCAAGAACTTCGACCTGGCTTAAGCTGTTTATGCGTCCGATAAGAGCGCAAACCTTTGAGGTACCTATATCAATTCCTACAACTATTTCTCCCACTAAAGCTACCCCCAATAGAAAACCATAAAGGCTTGAAAATCCTTATTTATATAATATCGTTTTTTGTCAACTTATTCAATAGATATCTACGAATTATTGCAAAGTTTAAAAACAGCCTGTTTCCGAAGGCAAATATGGCCGCCAGGTGAATCTGAATTCCCAGTTGATCCCCCATGTATGCAAGTCCTGCGGCCAGCAAGGCATTTCCGAAAAACCCGGAAAGAAATATTTTCAGGTCGAATTTCCCTTGAAGAGAAGCTGCGATCCCTCCGAATACAGAGTCCAGAGCAGCCAGTATAGCCACCGCAACATAATTTGAATACTGATAGGGAATGCTGAAGGGAATGAAGATTCCCGCCAGTATACCAATGATTAATCCGAGTAAAGGTATCATTTATAATTCCTCCTTGTTTTATCTTATTACAAATCCAGGCAGGCTGTCGCCCCCTGACATCCTGATTTATTAAGTTCCAGGAATAAATCTAGGCTTGTCTCCTATTGTAAAATCGATGGTTCCAACATCTTTATTCCCAATATTTTTAAAGAAAATCTGTTTTAAAAAACTGATTCTGTATTCCAGATTATCGATGCCGCCTACATCGCCTAAATTCACAGCAACCCTTCCATCCAGGAAAAGCCGCACATTTCTTAAGTCTGCGAGATTCACCGCCTGGATGGTGGGAACCAGTTTAAAGGAATCGCTGGCATCCGATTCTTCCATTGTCTTCAAAAGGCGGGTAAGCACCTCCATGCTCTCTCCAATGTTTGAAGTTACAGCTTGTCCGGGTTTAGCATCTTGAAATTTTATGCCATTTATTACAACGAACCCGTTTCTATCCATATTCTTAGCCGATTCCAGAACATATCCCTCTTTATCCACCAGAAGGTCATTTTCTGTTCCGGTAATGACAGCAAAAGGCGTTCTCTCCGTAATATCAATCTTAATCCTGCCGGGAACCACATATCGGACTTTTGCCTCTTTCACATAAGGAAAACTCTGTACAATTCGCTCCTCTGCCTTGGCATACCGGAACAGTATAAGTTTAGTAAAATTCCTGTACTCATAAATGAGACTTTTGAATGCATTATTGCCCACAGAAAGATCAATTACGCCTGTTATTTCCTCACTCTCATAGTGTTGACTGCCCGAAACCTCCATAACCACTATATTAAACAGAGGTGATAACGCCAACCCTGTCAGCGTAGAAACAAGCAATACAAAAAGTAAAAATCGTTTCAGCCGCGCAAGTCTTTTCTTTGCTTTCTGCTGCTTTCTTTTCTTTCTTCTATCCTGTATATTATAACTATCATTCGTCTCAAGTGTATGCAACGCTTCTACCCCTTTACTGATACCTGCATGGTCCCTCAGAAAAACAACAGGGGGGGCTTGTAAAATAATAACATAGTCTATAATTTTGCTATGACCTCCATGGAGGTCATGGAGATTCTGCAAAAAAGACTATGTAATTATTTTAGGACATCCTACAACCCGGCGTATTTTTTGAGGGCCACTATAAGTTATACTTTGTGGTATTTATTACTCTTCTCTTCGAATTAAAGCTCCAACCTGCGATAGTTTTTCTTCAATTCTTTCGTAGCCTCTCTCTATATGCTTGATTTCATTAACCACCGTCTCCCCGTCTGCAATAAGCCCGGCGAGTACTAACGCAGCTCCGCCTCTCAGGTCTTTTGCGCAAACACTGGCACCGGTAAGCTTCTTTACACCTTTTATAACTGCAAGTCTTCCTTCCAGCTTTATATTGGCGCCCATACGCAAAAGCTCCTCCACATGTTTATATCTGTTTTCAAAAACAGTTTCAACAACAATGCTGGTTCCTCTGGCTATGCTCAACATAGAAACCATTTGTGCCTGCATATCAGTTGGAAAACCAGGATGAGGCAGTGTTCTTAGAATGTCTATGGCCCTTGGCCGCGCGGGGCCTGATATGTGCAGGGTATTTTTCTTTGTATTGATCCTGCATCCACAATCCCTCAAGTTGGATATAATTGGTATTAAGTGCTCGGGCACTACGTTTTTTAAAGTGATATCTCCACCGGTAATTCCCGAAGCCACCATGTATGTACCGGCCACAATTCTGTCTGGCATAACCGTATAGTCAATATCCCGGAATCTGGAGTTTACACCCTTGACACGTATAACACTGGTTCCCGCCCCTGATACATCCGCTCCGATTCCATTAAGAAATTTTTGAAGATCCATAATCTCAGGTTCCTTGGCGGCATTTCGTATGTACGTTTCTCCCTCAGCACAAACAGCAGCCATCATGACGTTCTCAGTAGCCCCGACACTGGGATAATCCAACTGGATGTCACATCCTTTAAGCCGCTCCGCTTCTGCATAAATAAAGCCCCGGTTTGCGTCATGGATTTTTGCTCCCATACTTCTCAGTGCTTTCAGATGCAGATCAATAGGTCTCGGGCCTATTTCACACCCACCCGTGTGTGTTGGAGTATGGGCACATTTCTATGTACCCTCTATTTTACCACTTTGCCCAATGGGTATCAATTATTTTTCTGTAAAATATTCATCAGGAAAGCCTTATCCCGGCTTCCGCCACTCCATAAATTATAATTCTGCTGCAAAACATTCAAATCAAAGGTGTATAACACTTGTTTCTGTGCTATAATTTAAATATGGAAGTTTTAAATTATAAACCACTGTGTGCGATTCAATGAAAGCCATACAGAAGATATACTAAAAAGATAAGAGGTACATATGAATTTACGGCTGTATTTTACCATTGCAATATCCAAACTGACGATAAAACTCTGCAGACTCACAAAAAAAGGGGGTACGACACTCCCTGGCAAAGTCGCACGGAAACTGTACCCCGATATTGTCAAAGTCATTTCCCGCAGCTTTAAAACCATTATGGTTACAGGTACCAACGGAAAGACTACTACAACCCGTATTATCGGACAAATGCTGAAGGAAAACGGAATTGAATATATTACCAACAAATCCGGAGCCAATTTGGTGGGCGGAGTTATAACAACCTTCATCGATGCTGTCAATTTTTCCGGGAAATGTCAAGCTGCCACCGCATTGATTGAAATTGATGAAGCTGCATTCAATGTCATGAGCAACTATCTGGAACCGGATATCCTTGTGGTAACCAACTTCTTCCGGGACCAGTTGGACCGTTATGGTGAACTGTACACAACACTCCGGGGTGTGAAGGAAGGCATCGAAAAGGGCAGTAAGACCAAGCTGGTCTTAAATGCGGACGATTCCTTGTGCGCTTCTCTGGGTAGGGATACAAACCATGACTCCGTTTACTATGGCTTTGATATAAATGCCCATGAAGGAGTGGAGGAAGTTGCCAATTCCGATGCCACCTTCTGCATCTACTGCAAGACAAAGTACCAGTACCTGAACCATGTATACGGGCACCTCGGCACTTTTACCTGCCCCAATTGCGGATATGAGAAGCACGCTACCGATATAACCTGTGTTAAAGTAGATGAACTGACCAGTACCCACTCACAGGTTCGTTTTACAGTCGGTACTGCAGAGAATGGCGAAGTCTACTCTTCCAAGGTAAATCTTCCGGGATTGTACAATATTTATAATGCCATGGCTGCTGTGGCTTGCGGTCACCTGATGAACCTGCCCGTGGAAAACTCGGTAAAAGCCCTTGGAAGCTTCGAGTGCGGCTTTGGAAGAATGGAGACCATTCAGGCCCAGGGAAAAAATATTCAACTGATACTGGTAAAAAACCCCACAGGGTTTAACCAGGTTCTTAACCATCTTTTAACGGACGAAAGGAATATGCAGATTGCATTTATTATTAACGATAATCTGGCAGATGGAACGGATATTTCCTGGCTTTGGGATGTTGACTTTGAGAAGCTTCAAGGAATCCAGGCCCGAACAGACTTTATGTATACCTCCGGCCAAAGAGCGGAAGACATGGCGGTACGGCTTAAATACGCCGAAATTGATGCCAGCCGGATCAGTATCGTAAAAGATTACAGGGAGCTCATTGATACCGCTTTGTCAAAAACCCCGGAAGGCCACAATTTGTACATCCTGCCAACCTATACAGCCTTGTTGGATATAAGAAATGTTTTAAAGGAAAAATTCGGATTAAAGGAGTTCTGGAAATAATATGTTTGAGATAAATATTTGTCACCTCTACCCCGATCTTTTAAACCTTTACGGGGACCGGGGAAATATCATCGCACTAAAGCAAAGGGCTCAATGGAGGGGAATATCGGCCAATGTAACCAATATCACCCTTGGAGACAGTTTCGCTCCTGAAAATTATGACATTATATTTCTTGGAGGCGGGCAGGATTATGAGCAGCAGATCATCCAGGATGATGTTTTGGAGAAAAAAGGCAACGAAATTCGAAATGCCATAGAAAACAATAAGGTTTTCCTCTGTATTTGCGGAGGTTATCAGCTTTTGGGCAAATATTACAAAACCTGGGACGGTAAGGATATAGAATTTCTTGGCGCTTTGGACCTCTGGACCATCGGAGGAAAAGAGCGCATGATCGGAAATATTGTTGTTGAATGTGAATTTTTGAAAAATGAAGGTTTTGACGGCCGCATTGTGGGTTTTGAAAACCATTCCGGCCGGACCTATCTGGGCTCCGGTATCAAACCGCTGGGCAAGGTGATAAAAGGTAACGGAAACAACGGTGAAGACGGATATGAAGGCGCTGTTTATAAGAATGTGTATTGTTCCTATTCTCATGGCAGCCTCCTTCCAAAAAATCCGGCTTTCACCGACCATCTCCTCACCCTTGCTCTCAAGGAAAAATATCCGGATTTTGACTCACTTGCGCCGTTAGATGACCAATTTGAGCAGCTTGCCAGGATCAGTATGATGAAAAGAATCGTTGGAGAATAAACAACACTATATTTGTCGAGGTCGTATTATGAAAAGTAGAGATAAGTCTTCAGTAAGTGATCTGAGAAGGAGCTTGAACCTTGTTATTCTAGCCATCACCTTCGGCCAGGCTTTTTTTGCCGTCATTGGAAATCCGCTGGGAGGCGCCCCTTTTACCGGTTTTATCAGGGAATTGGGTGCAGGAGACCTTGTTTACGGGATCATTATGGCAATGCCCGTTGTAGGCGGTATATTGCAGGTCTTTGCCTCGTACTTTATTGAAAGCACAGGTAAGAGGAAAACCCTGTTTATCGTCTTCGGCCTAATTCATCGACTTATGTGGATTCCTATCGCTATTATCCCTTTACTGGTTCCCATGAACCATAAAAATATCATTATTTGGTCCATTACGGTACTGATTACCATTTCAACCTCTGCAAATTCAATCACTGCCGTATCCTTCTGGTCCTGGATGGGACAGTTGATCCCAATGGAAATCAGAGGACGTTATTTCAGCCGGAGAACCATGGTATCTACCATCACTACCGTTGTCGCAGGTCTGGCTGTCGGTAAATTTCTTGATATTTTCAAAGGCTTTAACGGGTTTGCCATCGTATTTGTCGCCGTTGCCATTCTGGGTGCCATGGATATATTGTGCTTTTTGTGGATCAAGCATCCTCCCATGGAGGTTCCAAAGGAGAAAACACCTTTTTTCAAGCTTTTTTCCGAGCCTTTCAGGAACAAGAACTATATGTATCTTGTATTTTTTGTTTCCACCTGGACCTTCGGTGTAAATTTTGCCGGACCCTTCTTTAATGTATATATGATCGAGCATCTGAAGATGAGCTACCTGATTATTTCACTTTTTACGCAGGTGTTGGCCAGCATGGCCACCATATTTTTTGTTCAATTCTGGGGGAAACTGGCGGATCGGTATGGAAACAAGCCCATCTCAAGAATCTGCTGTACCATTGCGGTCTTACTCCCCTTCCTGTGGCTTTTTGCAACTCCACAGAACTATGCGATCCTTTTGGTTATGAATTTCATATCCGGAATCTGCTGGCCCGGCCTCGACATGGCAAACCTCAACATGTCCGTATGGCTTGCGCCGGAGAAAAACAGATCCATCTATGTTGCCTGTTATTCCCTTATGACCGCTACCATCGGTATTGCTTTCGCCTATGTTTGCGGCGGCGCCTTTATGGAATATGTTCGGCCTGTCCTGGAAAGACTGGATATTCCGTTTCTGGCAGGACAAAAATTGAATGGTTTCCATCTGTTGTTCATTATTTCCGGACTGATTCGTTTGGGTGCCATTACCCTTCTATTGCCGCGGGTTGAAGAGAGCAACGCAAAATCGGCATCCAAAGTTATTTCCGATACGGTTGGAACTATTAAAGTAAGGATACAGGCTTGATTTGAACCCTCGCTTCTTGTATACTTTATGTAGCCGGGATAAAAACACAGTCCGGTTGGTAGTCCGGGCATACTCTATTTGGGTATCAGTAACCTTCCCCCTTCGGGTCGTCCGTTTCCGGTAGTAAACTACATGGAAGAAGGGGAGCAAATGAATATTACTCTAACCGTTTGCTTTGAAGACCCGTACTGGGTTGGAATTTTTGAAAGATTTGATGGAGAATTGTATTCCGTCAGTAAATTTACTTTCGGTTCCGAACCCTCAACACCGGAAGTTTATAGCCTTATTACAAATTGTTACTATAAACTTTCCTTTACCGGAGTCATTCCGGTGGATGTTCAAGCACAGGCACAAAAGAAAGTGAATCCCAAGCGGCAAAAGCGCGAGATCCATCGGCTGATGAGCCGTTCCGGAGTTTCTACCAAGGCCCAGGAGGCCATGAAACTGGAGTTTGAGCAGAAAAAAGTGGAGAGGAAGGCCTTGTCCAGGGAACAAAAGGAGCAGGCAAAGGAACAGAAATTTCAACTGCGTATGGAAAAGAAAAAGGAAAAGAAAAAAGGGCATTAATAGGAGAAAGGACCTGACGTCAGGTCCTTTCTCCTATATTTCCTGCCTTTTAAAAATTTGTATGGTGGCTGTCACCATCGCCACGGAAACCAGTGCGGCTGACAGCAATGAAGCGGCCGCATCACTCCAATTCTTGCTTCCTATCAGTATCTGCATATTTACAGAGCCCAGGTAGGAAGGAAAATATTCACCCACTCTCGGGATGGCAGAACCGGCAGACATAAGTGCAAAAATAAGGAAAGCCAGCACCGCTGCCATGGTATGGGACCTGGCCACTGTACTGGCCAGCATCGTAGTACAAAGGATAAACACTCCATACATCCAAAAAAGGAGAAAAGCTTCCATCAACCCCGAACTGTAGAAAATAGGAAACAATAAATGGGTATAGTAGATACAAGCAGCAGATGCCAGTATATAGGCTCCGGTAAATAATAGCAGTGCCGCTGTCAGCTTGCTTACTATGAATTGGGTCCTGGATACCCTCTTGGTAAGAACCAGTATGGCAGATCCTTTTACCTTTTCTTCCACGATGCTGCTCATAAAGGTAAGAATAACAACAATAATCCCGATTTGCCCCATATTCTTAAAAAATTGAGCATAGGAATCAATATAGGTTGGTTCCTTTACAGGGATTGGAAAATCGCTCACCAGGGCTTTCAGCAGCTCTGGCATGCTTTTGGCAAGCAATGGACTTGCAAACCCGAAAATCAGGAATATGGATGGTAATATGAAAATCTTCGGAGTTCGGAGGATCTCCTTCAGTTCCTTTTTCAAAAAAGCAAAGGGTTTCATGAACTACTCACCACCTTCATAAATATGTCCTCCAGCGAAGGCTGTTGAATGACGAATTTTTCCAATTTCATATTGCATTGATGAAGCATACCCGGAATCTGCTGTTGTGCAGCCTTTATATCACTAACTTCCAGGCTCAACTCTCCCTGCTCCTGCTCAATTACCCTTTCGATCCAACTACAGTTTCGGAGGGTTCGGATCAAATCCACAGCTTTCTCGCCGTTACACTGAAGAAGTATGTTCCTATTGGAATACTTTACTCGCAGGTTTTCCATGGAGTCCTCTATTATAGCCTTCCCTCTGTTCAATATTACCACCCTGTCGCACACACGCTCGACATCTTCCAGGATATGCGTGGAGAAAAAAACAGTTACCTGTCCCGCCAGCTTGGCAATGATATCCATGACCTCCTTTCTTCCTACAGGGTCCAGTGCAGAAGTGGGTTCGTCCAGAAATACCACCTTCGGTTCGTTCACCAAAGCCTGAGCAATTCCCAGCCGCTGCTTCATTCCTCTGGAAAATCCTCTAACCTTTTTATTCACCCCGTTCAGCCCTACCAAATCCAGCAGATACTCTACCCTCTTTTTCAGGATTTTATCCTCTATTCCAAAGAGGTCTCCGGTAAAATAAAGAAATTCCCTCGCTGACATCCACTCATAAAAGTTAGGTACATCCGGCAAAAAACCGGTATCAATTCTGTTTTTTGTACTTCCGAATTGAACTGATTTTCCGCAAATCGTAATGGTACCGGAAGATGGTTTGGATAATCCGGTCAGCATTTTAATGGTCGTTGTCTTTCCTGCCCCATTAGGCCCAAGAAATCCGTAAATGGAACCCGCCGGAACTCTTAGGTCCAGCCCGTCTACCGCTTTGAAACTGTTAAATTTTTTCGTCAGGCCTTGCGTTTCAACCGCAATCATTTATTCCTCATCTCCTCTGGCTGCAAAATAAATAATGGGTCCTAACACTCCTCCTAAAAGGATAATGGCCACCCAAATCCACTTGTTATCGAATCTCACCCTGTTTCTTTTATAAAGGCTTACTAAAGCGGAAACAGCCAGTGTAAACTGCAAAACCGCAATGGGCAGTATAAAGGGGAGATATTGTCTTAATTCTTCCATAACAGCTTACCTCCTGTTTTTATTTACCTTCTTAACAGTACATTGATATTACGTTTCAATCCAATCAAAAGTTCATTTCACACAAATAAAAACAGGCACTATTTTTTAGTACCTGTTCTTATGAATAAAATTAATTGTTTTTCTTTCGAAATATTTTCCTTATCACAATCCAATAGATAATAAAAGGCCACGGACATTGGATTAATCCCACAACTCCCCAAAACCAAGGATTTGCACCTCTTTTTCTTGCATCCAGGAAAAGCCAGGAACCTTGACTGAACAGCAATGCAGCCAGCAATATCCACCCGTATAGTGGTATGGTTACCGTCTCAGTCATAGATGCTTCCTCCCTTTCCTCCACGATATGCAAACAAAAGCGCGGTAGGAATTAAAACCAGCATAATTAATTGAACAATAACGAAAAATGTGAAAGAGCGGCTAAATGCATAAGTTTCTACACTGAGTATGATAACCGTGCACAGAAAAAATAAAAGTGTTTCTCTTCGCTCCCGCGCTTTCCTTTTTTCCTCCACCCTGGCCACCATCTGACGAAAATGTCCGATCCCAGGAGTCCTGATGGTTGTGGCTTGGTCTAGCTGTTCCAGACTCTCTCTAACCTTTTTCTCGATCCCGTCATCGCTATTTTCCTTCATGCGGCTCCAACTCCTTTCTCAGGGTCTTAAGACCGTTGTGTATCCTTGATTTTACCGTACCCAGAGGGATTGACATAATATCTGCAATCTCTTCCAACGAATATCCATAGTAGTGCTTTAATACAATAGGAATCCGGATTGTCTCAGGAAGCGTTTTAAGTGCGTCCACCACCCTTTGCCAGCTATCATCCGTCCCTATGGTTTCTTCCGCCTGTACCTCGCAAATTTGATCCTCTTCCCCATGGAATTGTATTCTCTTGTTTTTCCTCAGATGGTCCAGATACAGGTTTTGTGCAATGGTAATAAGCCAGGTAGAAAACTTGGACTTCGCTGCATCATAAAGATAAAACTTTTCAATGGCCCTCACCATGGCTTCCTGTACCAGGTCCTCCGTCAGACTTGCATTGAAGGTAAGCTTTATGAGAAACTTGTATAGGAATTCATAGTTACTATATAAGAGCTGAGCCATCGCCTCCTGGCTTCCATTTTTTGCTTCCTGTATCCATTCTTCGCCCATCTTGTGTCCTACCTTTGGCTATACACCTATATTCAAGGAAATTTAACCCCTATGCTCGAGTGCCTGTACACGTCGGATTCCTCACTCTAAAATTTATACGAAACAACACACTGAAAAGTTCACGGGGTTTTGCTTTCTTCTCTACTTTTGAGAATATCGTGTTATCAGTAATTCTGCCGCGATGCGATCGTCCATACGTCCCGTTTTAATTGCCATATCCAGTTCCAAGCACTCCTGTACAGCCTGCTTCAGGGTTTCTACACTAAAACCGTTGGATTGCTTCTGAATTTTGCCTGCTGCAAAAGGAGTAATTCCGATCTTCGAGGCAGCCTCATCCTGCCGCATGCCGCTACCGCACAAAAGCTTCATTTCGAGGATTTGCCGGAATTGTCGTGTGATCATAAACAAAACCTTCGGCATCGGTTCCTTAAGAATCACCATATCCTCCAGAAGATTTAATGCTTTTGCCGCGTTCTTCTCCGAAATCGCATCCGTCAAATCAAAAATCCTGCTCTTTACAGACTTGGTACAAACTTTTTCAATATCTGCTCCTGTAATTTTGGTTCGTTCACCGGTGTATAGAACTAATTTGTTAATCTCATTCAATATCTCCGTCATTCCCTGTTCACAGTTTTCTACTAACTGGGATGCCGTCATGGGATCAATGTCTTTTTTATTGGATTTGAATGCCTTGGATACCCATTTTACCAATTCTGCGGGCTTTTGATACAAAAATTCAACGATCAAGCCTTTTTTCTTTACGGAATCCACTGCTTTCATCCTCTTATCAATCTCTTCCTCATAAAAAACAAGGCAGGTATGATCAGGGACATTTGCCAGATAGTCTAGAAAATCATCCTTCGCAGTTTTTCCCTTTCCTTCCTGTCCTCCTTTGCCTTTTGCCTTAAAAAGACCGGAATTCTTCACCACTACCAGCTTTTTATCCGAGAATACCGGAAGCGTTTCACAGTGATCGATTATAGTACCCGTTGTAATCTTCCCTTCCAGAACTACCTTGTTCAGGCTTTTCAAATCCTCTTGAAGAAGGGCATTCTCCATACTCTCGAGATAGTATTTCTTTAAATATTCCTCCGGCCCATAAAAAAGATACAGGCTCTTAAATTTCTTTGTTTTTAAGTCTTCTTTTAAACTATCGATACTCATCGCTTCACCGTTACCGTTTCATATATTTTTATATTTTTCCCCTTTGACCTTAAAACGATTCCTCCATCCCGATCCGTTCGGAATACTTTCATGGAACGATCCTCCAGTCGCTCTATTACTTCACTGGCAGGATGTCCATAGTTATTTTTACCGACACTAACGACCCCGCCTTTTGCTTTCGTTGCCGCAATAAATGCTTCCGAAGAGGAGGTCGTGGAACCATGGTGAGCCACTTTGAGAAAATCACTGTGCAGATCCACGCCATCCTCCAGCAGAATTTTCTCCACTTCCTCTTCCATGTCCCCTGTCAACAAAACCTCCGTATCCTTATAATCCAATTTTAACACGATGGAGCCAAGGTTTAAAGATGTACCCTCCCTTTCGTATCCTTTTTTCGGATGCAAAACCTCCAAAAAGGTATTCGGGTCCATCGTGATCCTATCTCCCTTTTCACAAGCCCTGACAGGGATTTTTCTCTTGGCAGCCTCTGCCAGGAGGTCCTTAAACTCTTTTTCCAACTCGGGATTGTTGGGAACTACCAAAGTCCCCACCGGGAAGCTTTTTACAACCGAGAGAAGCCCCCGTACATGATCATCATGCCCGTGTGTCGCGATAATCAAATCCAATTTGGCAACGCCCTGATCCAGCAAAAACGGTATCACTACCGTATCTCCCATCGTAGTATCCGTGTTTGTTCTGCTGCTGAATCCACCTCCGTCCACCAGGATTGTCTTGCCACCCGCCGTCCGGATAAAAGTCGAGTCTCCCTGCCCAACATCCAGAAAAACCATTTCAAGCCCTTTGGGGATCAATAAGGGAAGCATCAGGATTGCAAGAAAAATAGCCGCACTATAGATATAATACTCCAGACGAATCACAGGTTTAAACAATGGTTTATACCAAAGAAGAAAAACTACAACTATATAATAGCCTATAATCAACAGCCAGGAGGGAGTCGGTACTTTCAGTACTGCGAAAGGAACTGCTGCCGTAACCTTTGTAATATACAAAATAAAACTGAGCAGAGCACAATTGACATAACCAATCAACTCACCGAGAAGCAGACTGAACTGCCCGACAAAAGCCATGGCAAACCCCAGTATCGTTACAAACTGTGTCAATGGAACCACCAGCAAGTTTGACAATACAGCAATCAGAGATATCTGGTTAAAATGAAAAAGGGAAACAGGCAGTACCCCGATCTGTGCCGCCAGCGTCGCAGCGAGAACATCTGCAATGAGCCCCGGCATGAATTTAAAGTCAAGGCTGTTTTTGATGGAGGTATAAAATAGTACTAGTGAAAGGGTCGCCGCAAAGGAAAGCTGGAAGCCGATGTTAAAAAGCAGTAAAGGATTATAGACCAGCATTGCAATCGCTGCCAGCGCAATGCTGGTATACACCTCAGCATCTCTTAGGATAATCCTTCCCAACAACATAACTACGGCCATTATAACAGCACGTAAAACGGAAGGCTCAAATCCTGTAACATATACAAATAAAACAAGAACTCCAATAACAATTAAACTGGAACCGCTCCTTCCGACACGCGCCCTTTGCAAGAGAAATAGCAGTGGTACTATAATAAAAAGAATATTGGCTCCTGAAACAGCCATAATGTGAGAAAGCCCGGCGTCACTGAACACTGCCTGCACCCTTTTATCCAGGCCTTCTCTGTACCCGATAAGCATCCCGTTGAGCAAACCCGCCTGCTGCTCCGGGAGCGTTCTATTGATCGTTTCAATGATTCTGTTTCTTATTGCCAAACCCGACGCTTCCATGAAGTTCGCCCCCAACCTACTATGGTAGGTGATGTTGGATTGGGTGGTGAAAATGGTAGCGGAAATCCCATTGCCTGCTAGGTACGCCCTGTAATTAAAACCTCCGGGATTTCTCTGTCCCTTTGGAATCGTAAGTTCACCTTTAACCGATATCGTTCTTCCATAATTAATGCTTTTTGCATCTTCCGCCTTAAGAACTGAAAGAAGAACCTTTCCTTTGACCTTCTGCACCACCCCCTCTACCTCCAGGCGTTCCACTCCAATAACGTAGGCCGTGGCTGCATTCTTTTCATCCGGAAAGGACCGAATCACACCCGTGATGGTAACCTCCCGGCCATCATATTTCTGGAACCTGCCGGTCACCGAATTTTTAACCACCAGATATTCAAAAGATCCTATCGAGTAAAACAAGACCACCCCTGCAAGTATGAAAAGCAACCCTTTATAACGCCAATAGAGAAACACCGAGCCCCCTATAAGCAGCAGCAGAGAAATCACCGCTATAGCATAGGAGTCACTTTGATAGGATACTGCAATCCCCAAAATCAAAAAAAGGGCAAAGACCACCAAGGGTCTGCCAATAACTGCTTCTATCAGTTTTATCTCCTATCCCCCCTCTTATTTATTGAATAGAACAAAGGTGGCTTTGCCACTTTTGTTTGCGTATGTGCCTTTCCGAAGCATGAGGAAAAGCTGGCACGCGCATAAATTCAATGTTTTTTTATTATATAGGAAAGTTCTCTTTCCTATATAATAAAAAAGCGCCCCTTATTCAAGGAGCGCATCATTAATACGGCTAACGAGTGAATGTTCTAGCTGTCATATAACTTTTTTCGTAAAATCCTCCCCATAAGCTGTCGATAACAACCTTACCTGCGCCGGATGAAGCATGAATAAACCTGCCATTTCCCATGTAGATACCTACATGATTAATATAATTCTTGCCTCCATCTGTATCGAAAAACAGGAGATCACCAACCCTCAGGTTTGAAGTATTTACGTATGTACCCTGTGTTGCTTGATCTGCAGCTACTCTATTGATGTCAATTCCAAAATTGTTGTATACCGCTTTAACAAAACCCGAACAATCAAACCCGCTTGAGGAACTACCTCCCCATGCGTACCTTACCCCAAGGAACTTTTGTGCATAGTCAATCATCTTATTTCCAAGGGACTCTCCCCTGGACACAACCGAACCGCCTGTGGAGACATAGTCACCATAAACCCAGCCTTCAGTTCCGGATGAAAATCTAACCTTATACCAATCTCCGGAAGTATCCAGCATTTCAACCCCTTCGGTGTTGACTGAAACTAAAACGTCATATCCTTTTCCAGGACCGGTCCTGACATTGACATTATTTCCCGTTACTGTACCTTTTACGGTACCGGAAGAAACAGACAAATACTGGCCCGATACCCAGCCTGACAGGTTGCCGGTGCTTACTTTGTACCAGCCGTCGGTGCTTTCAATAACATTAACCTGTGCGTCCCTTGTTAATTGAGCCAAAACATCTGAATTTGTGCTTGCGCTGGAGCGAATGTTCAAAAGATCGGCAGTTACAACGCCAACCTGCCCATTAGCATATACTGAAGTACCCAGTAATCCCATAAGAGCAGCAAACACACTAGCACTTACAAGTGCTTTCTTAATATTCTTCATTTGGAAACCTCCTATTTATTGCTTCCGAAGTTAGCTGACGGGCTCGGGTAATAGGATCACCCTACGATTTCAAAAGTTGAATGTTCATCACCGTAAGTCTAAGAAATTACGACATTGTTCTGTCACAATTCCCTCTCGTTGCTTTTGAAACAGATTCACCCCATTGATTTGGTTCCTCCGTACTCCTTTTTTCAAGGAGATTCAGCATTTTTTATATTTCCCAATTATTATACCTATCTAAAAATGGTTTGTCAAACCTCCTGAGGAATAATTTACATTAATTATTAACTGATTTTTAACCACTTTGTAATAATATATTCGTTATTTCTTGCGTATATTATATTTTATAAAAAAATCGTAAAAATGTTAACATAATTAAATATGTTTTGCCATTATGAATACATTTTGCTTACGTTCATCGATAGTTATGTATTTTTCAATCTTCCTAATCGTCTGAAAACCTTTTTTTACCCAAAACCGCATGCCAATATTATTTCCTTCTACCACCGAAATGTAGACAGTTCTGATATGGCTCACCTGCCGTAGATACTTCAAAAGCAGATCCAGCGCCATTCCGCCATATCCTTGCCCCTGCATACCGGGGTCTATGGCAATGGAACTAATCCATACAACCGGATGATCACTGCTTTTCAGCCTTCCTTTCAATATACCGATCATCTTTTTTGCATCGTTCCTATAGATCCCCACAAAAAACTCGCTGCTGCAGATCGCCACTTCCTCATACTTCCGAATCAGATCTTTCATGTCAATGGGTTTATCAATTCCCGTCGCATATTTGAACTCTTTTACATTGTTATACCATTGCAGTATCTCAGGCAATTGCTCTCGCTTTATATCAACAAAATGTATAAACTCGTCTTCAATATTTAATCTGAGCATAAATATCACCACTTATAGTTTCATCGCACGAATACGCACGGTAACATATTTTCCCTTATCCCTTCATAACCGCAAAAGTACATTTTGCACTTCGCTTTTCGTTGATTTATTCCCAGGCGAAATAAATTGTACTGAAGTTTAATATTCTACATTTCCGGGCAAAATCCTTCTAAAGTTTTAAAGAGTACAAGTCTCACCTTGCAAGGTGAGACTTGTACTCTTTAAATGCTTATATGACAGGTAAATACATATTGATTTATACAGTAGCCAATCGGTTTAAAATCTGATTGCTTCTTTCGATAAAGCGGCTCATGGCTTCGGGCTCCAATGGCTTATGACTCATCATAGCCAAATCATGCACCTGCTCACAGATCATTTTCACGTCTTCTTTCCGTTCATCGCTATCGCTGATCTTCAGCAGTGCCTGAATTAAATTATTGTTTCTGTTGAGGACTAACGTAATCTCGTCAGGGAATATTCCCATCATATTCATGCCGCCGAACATCCTGCTCATTTCCTGCATTCTTCTTGACTGCTCCGAAAGGAGAACCATGCCGGGTACTGACGCGGATTTAAGGCCTTCTACCTGGATTTTCAGCTTATCGTTGTTCAAGCTGTCTTTAAAAAGCTTTTCAAGCTTCTCTCCAATATCCTTGGTCTCTGTTTCATTTTCATTGGCGGTTTCCTTCAGGTTGTCTGACAAATCCGCATCGATCCGGGTAAACTTTACTTCATTTTCCTTCGTCTCAAGGAAAGAAATGAAGTGATTGTCAATCATTGTATTGAGAATAATGGCTTCCATGTCATTTTCTTTAAAGATCTTTATATATTGGGACTGCTGTCTTTCATCCGTGACATAGAACACCTTGTTTTCATGCTTGGACTTGTTACGCTCCAGATAGTCCTTCAGTGTCACGTAATCGCTCTGGGTTGTTTTGTAGATTACAATATCCTTTACTTTGTCAAAGAATTTCGTCTCACGCAAGCATCCATACTTTACGAAAGGATTTATATCATCCCAGTACTTGTTATAATTGTCCCTTTCATTCTCAAAGAGGGCTGTGAGCTTGTCCGCAACCTTCTTTGTAATATGAGTGGATATTTTACTTACATAACCGTCATTCTGCAGGAAGCTGCGGGATACGTTCAGTGGAAGATCGGGACAATCCAGCACACCCTTCAAAAGCATCAGGAATTCCGGTATTACTTCCTTGATATTATCCGCTACAAACACCTGATTATAGAATAATTTGATTTGACCCTCGTTGGTTTCAAACTCATGTTTCAGTTTCGGGAAGTATAATATCCCCTTTAAGTTAAAGGGATAATCCATATTCAAATGAATCCAAAACAATGGGTCATTAAAATCATGGAATACCTTCCTGTAGAATTCCTTGTACTCCTCATCCGTACAATCTTTTGGATTCTTCAGCCATAAGGGATTTGTATCATTAAGGGGCACAGGCTCTTTTTTCTCTTCTTCCTTGCCCTCCGTCTTATCCTTAGCAGCAGCGTCCTCCAAATAGATTTCAAAAGGCATAAATGCACAATACTTCTCCAGAGTTTCCCGTACTTTAAACGTATCAAGGAATTCCAAACTGTCTTCTGCCATAAACAAAGTGATGGTTGTTCCACGGCCGGCTCGATCTGAAATATCCATTTCATAATCCATTCCCCCGTTGCTTACCCATTTTACAGCCTGGGCTGCCGATTGGAAGGAAAGGGTGTCGATCTGCACCTTCTCAGCCACCATAAAGGCTGAGTAAAATCCAAGTCCGAAGTGGCCGATGATTTGCCCTTCGTCTGTCTTATCCTTATATTTCTCGACAAAATCCTTTGCTCCGGAAAAGGCAATCTGATTAATATACTTCTTAACCTCTTCGCCTGTCATTCCTATCCCATTATCTTCAATGGTGATGGTTTTATTCTCCTTGTTTACCGTCACCTTTACCTGATATTTTGTATCGGCAGGTACTTCCGCTTCCCCGATGGAAGCCAGTTTTTTCAGCTTGCTGATTGCGTCACAGGAGTTTGATACCAACTCGCGCAAAAAAATGTCTTTCTCTGAATACAGCCATTTCTTTATTATAGGAAAAATATTCTCGGTATGTATGGAAATATTTCCATTCTCATGTAGCATTCGTAACCCTCCCATTTCATCTACAGTACTTTTTTATGCTGTCCACTCCCTGTATAAGCAAATTAAACTGACAGCGGCAGCACTTTTTACATACTATATTTTACTACTGTATAAAAAAGGATGTCAAGAAAAATTTAGCACTCTCTGAAGGAGAGTGCTAACAATACTATTTTTTATAGATTTGCACGTACTGCTTTATGAAACAGAGCCTTTTTTAATACATTCTTATAGACCAGGGTACAGACCAGGGCTACCACGCCTACCAGTACGATGGTTCCGCCAGGCCGCAGATCCGCATAGTAGGATATGAACAGACCCGTTATGGTTGATACAACTGCAAACCCGATGGAATATGCTACCGTTTGCTTATAGCTCCGTGCGATTTGCATTGCAGAAGCCACCGGAAGCACCATAAGCGACGATATAACAAGGGTTCCCACCGTTCTGGCTGATATGGACACAGTAATCGCCGTCAGCAGGGTGAAAATGAAATTTACAGCTTTTACAGGCACTCCCGCAAGCCTGGCAGACTCTTCGTCAAAAGTAATATAAAAAAGCTCCTTAAACAAAAGAAAGACGGTTAGTAAAACCGCTGCACTTAACCCGATAATCAAGACCAATTCAAAATCACTGATTGCTACAATACTTCCAAAAAGATAGCTGTTAAAATTAGCACTATTCTTCGCAAAACTGGATAAAATACCTGCCAGCCCAACTCCCGTAGACATTATGACAGCGATAGCAATCTCAGAGTAACGGGGAAAGGATTTTCTTACCTTTTCGATACTAAAAGCGGCCGCGATAGAGAACAAAACTGCTCCCACAGTTGGGTTTATACCTGCTGCAAACCCCGCCGCCACTCCTGCAAGAGAGTTGTGCGACAGCGAATCCCCGATCATCGAAAGCCTCTTTAATACAACAATGACACCAATACAAGGAGTGATAACAGCAATCAAAATACCTGTGATAAAGGCTCTCTGCATAATACCGGATTGAAAAATCTCAAGCATCTCTATACAACCTCTCTTCTTTTGCAATTTGCACAATCATGTTTGTGAACATGGAGTTTAACTCCATATCCATATAGTTCTGTTAGATATTCCTCCGTAAGCCCTTCTTTCGGATCGTGTATAAATATTCCCTTATTACCCATGCAAGCCAGTTTATTGGCATGGGAAGTTACAGCACTGATATCATGGGTTACCATAACCACCGTGATTCCCAGCTCTCGATTCAATTTTGCCAGTAAGCAGTAGACTGCTTCCTCGGATTTTGCATCGATTCCAACCGTCGGTTCATCCAGAAACATGATATCAGGCTGACTCACCAGTACTCTGGCAATAAATACCCTTTGCTGCTGCCCTCCCGACAGGTTCCCAATCAAGCTATGTTTGAAGTCCTGCATTCCAACCAACTCCAAAGCCCTGTGAATTTCCTTCCTATGCTCTTTACCAGGCCTTTTAAACAGTCCGATTCTCGAATACAGGTTTGCTCCCACTACTTCTTCTACCGTTGCAGGAAAATTGCTATTAAAGGCATTTGCCTTTTGAGAAACATATCCAATCCTCTGCCACTGGCTAAACTTCCTGATGTTCTCTCCGAGTATCATAATGTCCCCGCTAACAGGTGCCACCATTCCCAGAATCAGCTTGATTAACGTACTCTTCCCCGAACCATTAGAGCCAATGATCCCAACAAAGTCATTCTTCTCAACAGAAAAACTGATATTCTCTAATATCAGTTTTTCACCATAACCAAAGTTAACATTTTTAACTTCAATGATTTTTTCCATACCCACACATCCTATTTTACTTATAAAACTCTGGAACGAACATTCTTATGCAATTTTTTTATTGCAGAGCTTTGCGTAAAGCTTCCAGATTATCCCTCATTACGGAAAAGTACTCTTTTCCTGCCTTTACATCTTCATCTGTAATCCCTTCAATCGGATTGAGCATATCCGTTTCCGCCCCGACTTCCTTTGCTATGGCTTGGGCCACTTTGGGACTTACCAGTTCTTCAAAAAATATTACCTTTACCTTATGCTCCCTGGCGAATTTTGAAATCTCTACCATTCTGGCCGCTGTTGGCTCGGCATCAGCACTCAACCCTTCTATGGGGATTTGCGTTAATCCATAGGCCTCACACAGGTATCCGAAGGCTTGGTGGGCCACAACGATTTCCTTTTTGGAGAACTTGGACACAGTCTCCTTATACTCCTTATCCAGCGCATCAAGCTTTTTAGAGTTATCTTCGAAATTCTTTTCAAAATACTCCTTATTGCCAGGATCAGCGGAAACTAAAGCATCCTTAATTACTTCCATCTGTCTTTTTGCATACATGGGATTTAACCACACATGAGGATCATTTCCATGCTCCTCATGGTCATCCTTCTTTTTATCGTCTTTACCCTCTTCTTCGTGGTGATCTCCTTCAATGAGCTTTATATCCTTAGAAGCTTCAACAACAATTAAATCCTTATTTTTCACCGAACCCAGCACCTTATCCACCCAGGATTCCATCTCAGCACCGTTATAAATAAACACACGGGCCTTTTCCAATCTGGATATATCTTTTACCTTGGGTTCCCAATCGTGGGGCTCAGTCCCTGGAGGCACTAAAGTCGAAACACTTACTTTATCGCCGCCAATCTTCTTTGCAAAATCATAGAGGGTATAAAAACTGGTATACACCGCCAGCTTTCCCTCATCGCCTGCATTGGCAGACATTTGAGATTTACTGCTGCATCCTGCGCTTGCCAGCAATCCGATCGCTACTACTACACCTAAGGTTCTTAAAAAAAACTTTTTCATTCAGTACCACCTAACTCGCTCTTTGTTCTCGATTATTTCCTTTTTACCTCTTTTTTAAACAGAGCTTATATTTATTTCAAATGCAAATCATTTGCATTTAATTCTATTATACATACTCTGCTAGAAACGTCAATAACTTATACAATAAAAAATGAAAAAACTCTGTTTCAGAGTTTTTTCATTTTTTCTGGCATTCAGGACATATCCCGAACAATTCCAGTCGATGGCCCGTTATACAAAACTTTGTTTCCTTCCCCACCTCATTTTCCAGCTGTTCGATTGGACATGTATCGATAGAAATGATTTTTTGACACCCGGTACAAACCAAATGATGCCGATGGCCGTCGCCCGTCAGTTCAAATCTTGCTTTTCCCTCATTGATAAGGGATTTGCTCACCAATCCTTTTGTCTCTAAAAGTTCTAACGTCCTATATACGGTAGACAGGTTTGTAGAAACCCCCCTATCCTTTAACTTCAAGAAAATCTCTTCTGCCGAAACAGGCATCTCCACTTTTTCCAATACATCGATGATGGCCTGGCGTCCTTTTGTATTTTTAAAGCCTTTTTGGGTGAGTATGTTTTCCTCTCCATGATTTTTACTCATTGAATACATCCTTTAACTTTTTATCTCTACTTGCATCTATTTTACTTTATATTCTAAGCTTTTTCAATAGACTGCTCTCTTATACATTTTTAACTAACAAAACAACCCACTTTGGAATTACCAAAATGGGTTGATATAAATCTGGCAGCGACCTACTTTCCCGGGAGGTTTCCCTCCAAGTATCA